>OIER01000020.1_pt1 | contig 245876 bp, 238 predicted proteins | sample 1581801 | NCBI WGS metagenome assembly OIER01 (sample SAMN03281006, study PRJEB24777) | human gut metagenome | isolation source: fecal sample PR165 from 1 month old male Malay infant, vaginally delivered... | reverse complement strand
GGACGGTCGCTGCCATCGGGCGCGCTGCTGTTTTACGGCACGTTTGATGCCGATTTCAATACGGAGTCCTATCGGCATTTTGCCGATGGTCCGGGGCTGACGCTTGGTAAAATGCAGCGTTACTGGGACTGGTACTGCGCGGATCATCAGGCGCGGCGCAATCCATTGGCTGCTCCGCTTCAGGCTGATGATGACGCGCTGCGCGCCTTGCCGCCGCTCTATCTCATGGCTGCCGGGGTCGATCCGTTGCTGTCCGATACGCTTCGTCTAGCCGACCGGCTGAAGGCGGTCGGCCGCGATGATCCCCTGTCGGTGATGCCGGGGGTCACGCATGGATTTCTGCAAAACACCAACGAACTGGCGGCAGCGCGGGAGGCGCTTAAGTCGGCTGGTGAAGCTGCCCGGGGCATGATCGGCGGCAATCGATAAATGCATAATAAACGTGGAGGAAACAATGAGCATTCTCAAGAAGCTGGGTATCAGCTGCGCATTCCTGACCGGCTTGGCGATCAGCACGGCCAACGCGGCGGAAACGGTGCGATTCTGGTACCATTTCGACAATCCGGAAAATCCGATGTCGGATCTCGTGGCGAAGTTCCAGGCCAAAAACCCGGATATCAAGATCGAAGCTGAGAACGTTCCATGGAACAGTTATTACGATAATCTCTACACTTCGCTGGTTGGCGGCAACGCGCCGGACGCCGGAATGGTCAAGCTTTTCGCGCAGCCAAGACTGGCGGAAATGGGTGCACTTGAGCCGCTCGGCGACCGTATCAACGCATGGCCAGGCAAAGCCGACCTGCTGGACAATCTGCTGGAATTGAACAAGGGGCCGGACGGACAACAATATTATCTGCCGATCCAGTATGTCGTGCTTTATCTCTATTATCGTGCCGATCTGTTCAAGGACGCGAACCTCAATCCGCCCGCCACCTGCGAGGAGTTTCGCACGGCAGCGCAAAAGCTGACCAAGGCACCTGACACCTATGGCTTTGGCCTGCGTGGCGGCAAGGGCGGCTGGGATCAGTGGGGAGCATTTGTCTTTTCGCAAGGGGCGGAACTCAAGCCGGGCGGTTTGACCACGCCAGCGGCTATTGCCGCCAACCAGTGGTTGATAGATCTGTTCCAAAAGGACAAGGTCATCCCGCCATCGGCCCCCAACGACGGCTTCCAGGAAATTGTCGCGGCGTTCAAGGCCGGCAAGACGGCCATGACCATTCACCATATCGGCTCGTCGAATGACCTGGTCAAAGCGCTCGGTGACAAGGTCTCCGCAGTTCCCGTCCCCAAATGCGGCGGCAAGCAGTGGACCTCCTATGGCGACGAATCCCTGGCGATCTTTTCGTCGTCACAGGTAAAGGACGCTGCGTGGAAGTGGATTTCCTTCCTGGCGGAAGCTGAAAACAACGTGGCCTTCAACAAGGCAACCGGGCAGATGACCGTGACCAAGAGCGGAGCGGAACATTGGACCCTGCACGAACGCAGGTTTGTTGACGCCACGGTCCAGTCCTTGCCCTTTGCACACGTCTTGCCGCAAAGCACCGCCACGGCAGAGTTCGTCAACACCGCGTGGCAGACGTCAATGCAGCAGGCGCTGACCGGCCAGATCACGTCGCAGCAGATGATGGAGCAACTCGAGAATCTGTTCGCGCAATAGCGCGTGCAGGTTCCCGTCATTGGCACCGCCAGAAAGTCAGCCCATGTCCACGCTCGCACCATCCGCACCGGACGATTTCACGCAGGCGCGCCCGCTCCGCAGCAGGCTGATGCCCTATGCTTTGCTGGCGCCTGCTGTGCTGGTGACATTGTTCATCGTGTTTTTTCCGATGTTCCAGGCGGTTGTCACCAGCTTCTATGACGTCATCCTGTGGAAGCCGAACGCCAATCGCTTCGTTGGCTTTGGCAACTATGTCAAACTTCTGCGTGATCCGGTGTTCTGGACGTCGCTTGGCCACACGGCAATCTGGATCGGTCTGACGGTTCCGTTGCAAATGGGGCTTGGTCTTGTCACGGCACTTCTGCTCAACCGGGAATTTCCCTGGCGTGGCTTGGCGCGGGCGCTGGTCATCATTCCCTGGGCATTGCCAAGTGTGGTCATCGCTTTGATGTGGCGCTGGATTTATGACCCGACCACAGGGGTGCTCAACGATATCCTGCTCTATCTCTCCATCATTCATTCGACGGTGCCCTGGCTCGCCGATCCCCACCTCGCGCTCTATGCCGTAATCGCGACGCTGACCTGGCAGGGTTTTCCGTTTTTCGCAGTGATGATCCTGGCTGGCCTGCAAGGCATTCCGCAAAGTCAGTATGAAGCCGCCTCTATCGACGGTGCCAGCCCTTGGCGGCAGTTCGTCCATATAACGCTGCCAGGAATTGCGCCCGTGCTGGCAACCGCAGGATTGCTGCGCATCATCTGGGTTGCCAATTCCATGGACGTGATTTTTGTAATGACCGGCGGCGGCCCGGGCTATGCAACGCACACACTGCCGCTCTACGCCTTCATCAAGGCGCGTCAAAATCTCGACTTCGGTTACGGGACAGCGATCGCAGTGACCTTCACACTTCTGCTCGGGGCGATCGTTGCGGTCTACATCGTCCGCACGCTGCGCGAGGTGGAAAGATGAACAAGCCCTCGACACTCCGGCGCATTCTCACAACCGACATTCCTGTTGTCCTGATCATCCTTCTCGCCATAGGGCCATTTGTCTGGATGATCCTCACCTCGCTCACGCCGACCACGCAGCTGTCCGCGTCCGGTGTATCCTTGTCACCATCAGGATGGAGCATCGACAATTATGCCCGGCTTCTCCGGCAAACCTCGTTTCTTCACAACATGCTGGACAGCCTGATCATTGCCGGCGGCACCGTTGTCCTCGGACTTGTCGTTTCGGTTACCGCAGCCTATGCATTGTCGCGCTTCCGGTTTGCCGGACGCAAGCTGATCATGCTGCAGTTCCTGCTGGTCAACATGTTCCCGATCGTGCTCCTGATCCTGCCGCTCTTCGTCCTCATGCGGAAGATCGGTATTCTCGATACCCATATCGGGCTGATCCTTGCTAATTCGACGGTTGCCATTCCCTTTGCCGTCTGGATGCTGACCAGCTATGTCGGTGCCATTCCGCGCAGCCTCGACGAGGCGGCCATGATCGATGGCTGTTCGCGGCTGCAGGCCCTGCGGCGCATCGTTCTGCCCCTGGCGATGCCCGGCATCATTTCCACCGGTATCTACATCTTCATCACCGCCTGGAACGAGTACCTCTATGCCTTGACGCTGGGAGGCCGCAATGTCCGACCGGTTACCGTAGCGATCCAGACCCTGATCGGTGAGTACCAGATCGAGTGGGGTTTGCTTGCCGCGGGCGGCGTTGTCGGTGCGCTGCCTGCCACCCTCCTTTTCCTTCTCGTCCAACGCCGTCTCATCGGTGGCCTTACCCAAGGTGCGGTGAAGGGATGACCCATGCTTATCAAAGAGGACCTATGATGAATCCCATCGGATTGATCTCCATGCAATATGCAAGGCCGTTTACCGCCGCGCATTTTCCCCTGTTCAAGAAGATGCGCGACCTCGGCTTCGACTTCGTCGAATTGCTTGTGCCTGAACCGGGCGAAATCGATCTTGCCGAGGCCAGGCGTGCGCTGGACGATGCAGGACTCGATGTCGTGCTCGCGGCACGCGTCAATCTTCAGCGCAACCTCTCGTCAGATGATCAGAATGCGCATCGCGCCGGGATCGACTATCTGCGCTATACGGCAGACTGCGCGGCAGCGCTCGGTGCGCGCGTGGTTGGCGGGCCGTTGACAGGCAATCCGCTGGTCTTTGCCGGACGCGCTCCTCTGCCCGTGCCTGAAGATGAGCGGCTGGCGCGCAAGGAGCGCTGTGTCAAAGGTCTGGTGGAAGCAGGCAACCATGCTGCAAGCGCAGGTGTCCTGCTTGCGATTGAACCGCTCAACCGGTTTGAAAGCGATGTGCTGTGCACGACACAGCAGGCCATCGAACTTCTTGAAGCGGTCGATCATCCAGCCATCAAGCTGATGCTCGATACCTTCCATATGCACATGGAAGAAGCCTCGATTGCCGAAGCCATCCGGCTGGGCGGAGCACACCTCGTGCATTTCCAGGCGAACGAAAACCATCGCGGGTTTCCGGGGACCGGATCGACAGACTGGGTTTCCGTCGGTCGGGCGCTGCACGAGATCGGTTACAACGGGCCGGTATCGTTGGAACCGTTCCGGCGCAATGACGACCGTTTCGGCGTTCCTTTCGCGCAGTGGCGCCCGCCCCATGAGGATGAAAGCGAGCGACTGGCGGCGAGTGCAGCCTTTATCAAATCCCACCTCACACTGACGGAATATCGGCGATGACATTGAAAATCGGCTGGATCGGTTGCGGTATTCACGCAACCCAGATGCTTCTTCCGCAACTTGTTCGCCACGATGTCGAGATCGTTGCACTGTGCGATATTGATGGCAAACGCCTGGCGGATGCAGGGCGGCAATTCGGCGTGTCCCGCCTGACCAGCGATGCCGAGGAGTTGATCCGCATGTCCGGCATCGATGCCGTCGGCATGGCTGTGGGCCCTGAGCAGCACCTGCACTTCGGCAAAATGGCTCTTGAGCGAGGATTGCCTGTGTTCATGGAAAAGCCGCCCTCAGGCACGGCGCAGGGCGCGCGTGAATTGCGTGCAGCGTCCGAACGCTCCGGAAAGCCGCTGCTGGTCGGCTTCATGAAGCGCTATTCTGTCGGCAACAAGATTGCCCACAACATCATCCAATCCGGACGTTTCGGGCCTGTACTCGGCCTCACGGGGTATTACATGACAGCCCCGGGCTATTTCACCGGGAATGTCGACTACACCGGCTTCTTCTTGCACCACTGCGTGCACTACATGGATCTGGTATCGTTCTTCGTGTCGCCGATACGGACGATTTCCGCGCGGAAGGTGGAAAAGACGCCGGGCAGGGTACTCTTTCACGTGGGTTTCGAGTTTGAATGCGGAGCCATCGGCAATATTGCGATGGGGACGATCCAGTCGCGTGGCACACCGGTCGAACGTATCGAACTGATGGGTGATCACCAGCGGCTGGAGGTGGATGACGTGATCGAGGTGCGCTGGAACCGCAATCCTCCGTTCAAGGTCAACGATCCCCATGCGACGCTCGCCGACGATCTGGATACGCTGACATGGAAGCCAAATTTCACCGCAGCGGCGAACGAGGATCCGAAAGGCTATCACTCACTCCTCGCCGACGTCGTATCGGCGCTTGGCGGCGCTTCGACACCCGCTCCGACGATTCATGACGGAGTGATTGCGATGGAATGGCTCGAAGCGTTGCGGCGTGAACTTTCCTTGTAGGATTGGCGGATTCCCGGTGATGCCGCAGTGTCTGTGGCATTACCGGCGTCAACCAAGTCGATCAACTCGCGGACAATCCAGTCACTCCCGTTCAACGGATGCGGCCATTAGGCCGATGCTTTTGTCATTCCGTCGCGCAACAACTGGACCTTGCGGTTGAGATCGATCATCTCCGGTATGGTGAAGCCGGAGCGGCGCAACAGCGTCTCCGTGAGACAACCTGTCCTGGCGTGAAGGTCGGTGCCTTTGGGGCTGAGATGCACCTCAACCTGACGCTCATCGATAACGCTGCGGCGGCGTACGAGAAAGCCGGCGCTTTCCAGCCGCTTGACGGCGGGCGTAATGGTGCTTGGCTCCAGCGCCAGCCGATCGCCAATGGCGCTGATGGTCAGACCGTCGTGTTCCCATAGGGTGCTCAGGACAAGATACTGCGTATAGGTAACCCCAAGCTCATCGAGCATCGGCTTGTAGACCCGGTGGATGGCGATCGACGCCGAATAGATTGAAAAGCAGAGCTGGCTGTCAAGCGGCAAGGTGGGTGCGTTGTCCATTGTCGTCTCCTTGATTTGAAGGTGTTTATAACCTTTATCACAATAATGATATCGCGATAAAGAAAATGCTTTACAAGGTTTGGATCATCGGTTATTTATTAATTATCGCGATAATGATTATTGCGAACCAAACAAAAGGAGATACGCACATGAGCAAGATCCTGACCGCAGCCGCCACCCTCGCCATGGCCGCAACCGCTTTGAACCCCGTTCACGCCGCACCCGCCGGTGCCAAGAACATCGTCCTTGTCCACGGTGGCTTCGTCGATGGCTCCGGTTGGCAGGGCGTTTACAACATCCTGAAAAAGGATGGTTACACCGTCAGCATCGTGCAGAATCCGACCACCTCGCTGGCCGATGACGTGGCTGTGACCAAGCGGGTCATCGCACAGCAGGACGGTCCCGTGATCCTGGTTGGCCATTCCTATGGCGGCGTCGTTGTCAGCGAAGCCGGCACGGATGAAAAGGTGAAGGCCGTCGTTTATATCGCAGCGTTTGCACCCGATAAAGGCGAGTCCGTCTCGTCCCTGATCGCCAATCCGCCTGCTGGCGCTCCCGTGCCTCCGATCCTGCCGCCTGTTGATGGCTACCTGTTCCTTGACAAGGCCAAGTTCGCCGCCGCCTTCGCTGCCGATGTTGATGCGGGAACGGCTGCATTCATGGCTGACTCGCAGGTTCCCTGGGGTGTCGAAGCCCTGGCCGGTGCCGTGACCGAACCGGCGTGGAAGAGCAAGCCGAGCTTCTACCTGGTTGCCTCGGACGATCACATGATCCCGCCGCCCGCCCAGCGCATGATGGCCAAGCGCGCGAATGCCACCGTCGTCGAAACGGCCGGCAGCCATGCCGTCTATGTTTCCAAGCCTGAAGCCGTCGCTGCTCTCATCGAACAGGCAGCCGCCGCCAAGTAAGCATCCACTTTCGCCGGATAACCGGGGCGTCCTAGGCGCTCCGGTTATCCGCGTCTTTCATCTGTCGTGGCCAGACCGGGCAAAGATCGGACTCTGGCAAAACGAGGTTGGAGGGCGTATATTGGACAAGGGTTCAGGTTCGATCCGGTAGCCCCGCCAATGCAAGGCATATCGGTATATCGTTGCCGCCCATAACTGAATTGGGAGAACTGGTCATGGCGCAATTTCATGTGATTGCTGGTGCAAACGAGGTCCCTGTCTACCCCCATGTTCGCCGAATTGGCGTATCCGATATCGTTGCGGCTCTCCGCGAGGGGTTGGATGATTTTTGGGACAAACCATCCCATTATGTTTTTCTCTGCCTGATCTATCCGATTGTCGGTGTGGTCCTCATGCGGTGGTCCTCGGGCGCCAACACGTTGCCGCTTGTCTTTCCGCTGATGTCCGGCTTTGCGCTGATCGGTCCCCTTGCCGCTTTGGGTCTCTACGAGATCAGCCGTAGGCGCGAACTCAATCTCGATACGTCCTGGCGTCACGCATTTGAGGTCCGGCGGTCGCCGGCCATTCCGTCCATCATTGCCGTCGGCGTCATGCTGTTTGCAATTTTCATCGCCTGGCTGCTGACGGCTCAATCTCTCTACACCAGCCTTTTCGGTTCCGAAGCACCGGTCTCCATGCGCGCATTCCTCGATCAGGTTTTCAACACGCCGGAAGGCCAGCGAATGATCCTTCTTGGCAATACGATCGGCTTTGTCTTTGCCGTGGTTGTGCTGTGCACAAGCGTCGTGACGTTCCCGCTCCTGCTTGACCGGGATGTCGGCGCATTCGCCGCTGTTGTGACCTCGATAAAGGCAGTCGCTGCCAATCCGGTGACGATGGCATTGTGGGGATTGATCGTTGCGGCATTGCTGGTGGTTGGCTTTTTGACGCTCTTTGTTGGTCTGGCGATCATTATACCGGTGCTCGGCCATGCCACCTGGCACCTCTACCGTAAGGTGGTGGAACCCCAGCCCATCGTTGCAGAGGCGAAGAAACGTCCGGTCCGCCGGTAAGTTTTCTCGTAGCATCGTGAAGCGCGATGCACCCATGCAAACGTGTTCTATTGCGCAATGCCAAAGAACGTCATGCGTGTGAACAAGGTGTAATGCGCTTCCGATGTCATCAGGGCGACAAAGACAAGCACCAGTATCGGTGGAAGTATCACGGCATAGACGAGGGCCAGTCTTTCCCATGCCATATGCATGAAGATGGCGACGATCAATCCGGCTTTCAAAATCATGAAAAGCAGAATCAGGCCCCAGCGCAGGTAGTGCTGGAACCCGAGATAGTCGACCATGTAGGAGCAGACACTCAGAAAAAACAGCAATCCCCAGACGACGAGATAAAGCTTGATGGGATGCTGTTGATGGTCAGTGTGCGTCAGCACCTGTGTTTGCGAATGTGTCACCGGTTGTTCCATGATCCTCACCACAAATAGAAAAATGCGAAGATAAAAACCCAGACGAGATCCACGAAGTGCCAGTACAGGCCCATGATTTCGACGATCTCGTAATTGCCTTTGCGGCTGGTGAAAAAGCCGCGTCTTTCCGTATCAAAATCGCCCCGCCAGACCTTGCGCGCGATGATGATAAGGAAAATGACGCCGATGCTGACGTGTGTGCCGTGAAAGCCGGTGATCATGAAAAACGTTGACCCGAACTGCGCCGCGCCCCACGGATTTCCCCATGGGCGGACGCCCTCGGTGATCAGTTTGGTCCATTCGAAAGCCTGCATGCCGACGAAGATCGCACCGAACAATGCTGTGATCAGCATAAGGATGGCAGCTTTACGGCGATCACGCCGATAACCATAATTGACGGCCATAGCCATTGTCCCTGAACTGCTGATGAGGACAAAGGTCATGATGGCGATCAGGATCAGCGGGATTTCCTTGCCGCCGATATTGAGCGCGAAGACCGTGCTGGGGTTTGGCCAGGCAATAGCCGTGGACACCCGTGCCGTCATGTAGGCGACCAGAAAACACCCGAAGATGAACGTGTCGCTGAGCAGAAAGATCCACATCATGGCCTTGCCCCAGGAAACGTTTTTAAACGCGCGCTGATCGGAGGCCCAGTCAGATGCGAAGCCGCGCAGGCCGGCAGGCCGGGGAAGGGCGATCTCGGGTTTTGCTTGTGCGGAGGATTGAGACATGGGTCAAACGTCCTAGTTGAGCACTTGGCGGCAGATGGCGATGAAATCATTGGCCCAACCGGCAAACAGGGCAAACAGAACCAGCCACACCACCAGCATGAAATGCCAGTACATGGTGCACAGCTCGATGCTCAGCCGCACCTTGGGGAGCGGAGCGCCCTGCCATACCCGGGACGTCGTACGGCTGAGCACGAAGAGTCCGCCAAGAATATGCAGGCCATGCATTCCGGTAATCAGGTAGAAAAAACTGTTCGCGGGATTGTCTGCTATGACGTAGCCGGCGGTGACGAGCTCCTTCCATGCGAACAACTGTCCGATCAGAAATCCGGTGGTAGCGGCAAGAGCTGTCATGAGGGCAAGCCTCAAGGCACTGTCGTTGCTGCGTGCGGCTTCAGTCTTGGCCCGTTGCAGTGCGACGCTGCTTATCACCAGTATGCCCGTGTTGAGCCAAAGTATCCGCGGAAGCGGAATGGCCCACCAATCCTGCAGTCCCATCCGCATGAAGTAAGCGCTGATGAACAGAGTGAACAAGGCACCGACAACAGCCAGGAATACGCCCAGACCGATTTTCTCGGTGGCGATGGCAGACCTGGTCCACGCGGGAATATCACTGGTTGCATTGACTTCAAGCCAAGGTTTGGACGTCAGGCGCTGCTGCGCCATCCACCACGTGATGATGACGGCGAGCCCGGCCAGGAAAACCAGAATGGTGCTCACGATGCGGGCTCCCTGGAAATTCGGTCGCCATTGGGCTGGTTCTGCGGAATGAAATCCTGGGCTGCGCCTGGAACGCTGTAATCATAGGCCCAGCGGTAGACCACGGGCAGTTCCTTCCCCCAATTGCCATGGGCCGGCGGTGTCTGCGGCGTCTGCCATTCGAGCGTCGTTGCCCGCCAGGGATTGCCGCCAGCCTCCTTGCCCCTTCGCACGCTCCAGGCCAGATTGAACAGGAAGAGGATTTGCGCTGCCCCGACGATCAGCGCCATGATGGTGATGAATTCATTCAGGGCTTGCACGGATGGCGGAATGAATGCTGTATCGCCCAATTCGGAATAGCGGCGTGGCACGCCCAGCAGTCCGAGATAATGCATGGGAAAGAAGATGGCGTAGGCCCCAAGGAAGGTGACAAAAAAGTGCACTCTGCCCAGTGTTTCGTCGAGCATTCGCCCGGTGACTTTGGGATACCAATGATAGATCGCCCCGAAGACCACCATAATGGGAGCAACGCCCATGACCATGTGAAAATGCGCAACGACAAACAGCGTCTTGGCCAGTGGAACATCGACGACGACATTGCCGAGAAATAGTCCTGTCAGCCCGCCATTGACGAATGTGACCATGAACCCGAGAGCGAACAGCATTGGCAAGGTCAGATGGATATCACCCCGCCATAAAGTAAGCACCCAGTTATAGACCTTGATAGCGGTGGGCACGGCAATAATCAGCGTGGTCGTGGCAAAGAAGAACCCGAATTTGGGGTTCATCCCGCTGACATACATGTGGTGTGCCCAAACCACGAAGCTGAGCGCACCGATCCCCACGATCGCCCACACCATCATACGGTAGCCGAATATATTCTTGCGCGCATGGGTGCTGATGAGATCCGACACGATGCCGAAGGCCGGCAGAGCGACGATGTAGACTTCCGGGTGACCGAAAAACCAGAACAGGTGCTGGAAGAGGATGGGGCTGCCGCCGCCATTTTTCAGATGCTCACCCATTTCGACGATGGCCGGCATGAAGAAGCTGGTTCCAAGAACCCGGTCGAACAACATCATGACCGAGGCAACGAAGAGGGCCGGAAACGCCAGCAAGGCCATCACGGTTGCGGTGAATATGCCCCAGATTGTCAGAGGCATGCGCATCAGGGTCATGCCTCTTGCGCGCCCCTGCAAGACTGTGACCACATAATTCAGCCCGCCCATCGTGAAGCCAATGATGAAGAGGATGAGCGAAGTCAGCATCAGGATGATGCCCCAGTCCTTTCCCCCGGGGGTGCCGGAAAGAATGGATTGGGGCGGATAAAGCGTCCACCCCGCGCCCGTCGGCCCGCCGGGCACAAAGAAGCCAGCTACAAGCACGAGCACAGCGAGCAGGTAAAGCCAATAGCTCAACATGTTTGCATAGGGGAACACCATATCCCGGGCACCCAGCATCAGCGGGATGAGGTAATTGCCGAAGCCGCCGAGAAACAATGCGGTCAGGAGATAGATCACCATGATCATGCCGTGCATCGTGATGAACTGGTAGTAGTGTTCCGCATCGATGAAGGAAAGTGCGCCGGGAAAGGCGAGCTGTATCCGCATGAGCCATGACAAGACCAAGGCCACGAAGCCGATCGATATGGCGGTCACGGAGTACTGGATGGCGATGACCTTGGCGTCCTGACTGAAGACATAGGTCGTCCACCAGCTCCTCGGGTGGTAAAGTTCGACATCGGCGACTTCCGCTAACGGAACCGTGTCATCGATACCAGCTGGAATATTGACCATTCCCTATACTCCCGACCTCTAATGCCCCTTCTCCCGGAGGGCGACCATTCTCATTTTGCCGTCTGCACGTCTCCTGCCGATGCCATCATCTGGGAAAAAGTCTGCTGCTGTTGCAGCCACGTCTGATAGTTTTCTTCGGTGTCAACGACGACCGTCCCGCGCATCTGCGGGTGACCAACGCCGCAGAGTTCTGCGCAAAGAACCTCAAAAGTTCCCGTTCGTGTCGGGATAAACCAGTAATAGCTGACCGATCCCGGGATCATATCCATCTTGGCCCGGAACTCGGGGACGTAAAAATCGTGCACCACATCAAGGGAGCGCAGCAACATCTTGACGGGTTTACCGACGGGCAAATGCAATTCACCGCCTTGTATGATGATGTCATCAAGGCTCGCGGGGTCCCTTTTATTGATCCCCAAAGGGTTATCCGAACTGACATCGCTGGTCTCGGAAGTTCCCAGCCGCCCATCTTTTCCCGGAAGTCGAAAGCTCCACAACCACTGCTGCCCAACCACTTCAACTTCCGTGGCATCGTTCGGGACCGTAATGAATTGGTTCCAGACAAACAGGCCCGGCGCCAGCATTGCAGCGACACCAACGGCAGTCACGGTAGCCAGCCAGAACTCCAGTATCCTGTTTTCCGGCTCGTATGCGGCGCGTTTGCCGGGACTGTGCCGGAAACGGTAGACGCAAAACGCGATGAACAGAACCACGGCGACGAAAACGACCCCGGTGATCCAGAACGTTATGATAATGGTGTTGTCGATATAGTCCCAGTTCGACGCTATAGGCGTCCACCACCATGGGCTCAGCAGGTGAAACAATACCGAGCCGACGGCTATGACGATCAGAATTACCACGACTGCCATTTTCCGCCCTCCCGGCCTTTACTGGGTGTGGACATGGGTCGCATCTTGGGAAAGACAAATCCATTATCTCATGAACGGATAAGACAGGCAATCAGGCCAGAAAAGACGCGCGCATGGGCTGTGTTTCCTCAAGTGTTCACCAGATATTCATACCCGTTCATTCTCAACGGGAGGAAGAATTACTTGGAAAACTGTTTCAGATAGGCAATCAGATTGGTGATGTCGCCATCGTCCTTCAATCCGGGGAAGGCCATTTTCGTGCCTTTTACCTTGGCCTTGGGGTCATGCAGATAGTCTCGTAGCGAGGTCTCATTCCACACAAGACCAGCTTTGCCTGCATCCGTCATCGACGGTGAATAACCGAAGCCTGCATGTGTTCCGGCTGTTCTGCCGAACAGACCATTCAACGAAGGCCCCACTTTGTTCGTATCTGTTTCCGCCACATGGCAGATGCCGCATTTTTTGAAAACGGCTGCGCCCGCCGTGGCATCTCCCTCCTGGGAGTGCGCTCCGCCTGCGGAAAGGACAGCGATTGAAAAGCCGATAAGAAGGACACAATATTTCATGAAACCCCCTCCTGGCAGAAATTGTCATCCTGCACACGTCATAAGTCAATCAGTCCGGCAAAGAATTTCCCGTTAAAGATGTAGGCTCACGTCCCGTCAACCGGGCGAAGGTAATCACGTCGTGCTGATGGCGGCTCTCAAATATCGCTTTGCTAAAGCTTGCTGACTTGAATATGCACAACCCCGAATGGATTGAATTTGTACTCGTCTTCCTCGTAGCGGGTGTCGCTGGATAGAGCGGCACGACGATCCGTTACGGCGGTTTCAACGCCGTCCCGGGTCATTTCGTCGGCGATATCGTCGATCAGAGCCGCAATCTTGAGCTGCTCGGCGTTGTTTGACGGCCGTTGATCTGCCGGACGAACGGCGGTTACCAGGACATCAGGCAACCCAACCAAGTGAAACCCGACACTGGCCATGCCATCGACGTCGTCACCGATGGGCCGGCGCGCAAAGGCCAGACGGCAGGTTGTTGCGAGTGCCATGACATCACCGGAGGCCGATGCGTTGCGGGCCTGTTCAGCCAGTTCCTTCCATCGCCGCACGCCATGGGCGACCCCTGCGCTTTCACCCTTCACGGCAATGGCCCCGTGATCAAGCATGTATTGCACAAGCTGCAAGGCTTTTGCGGATGTCGTTACGGTTGTTTCCGCCGTCATCGACGGGCCGAGCACGTAGAGGACAGACCCGTGCCCGGCGACGGCTTTTTCGTCAGTGTCCTGATAGGCCTCGGGATCGACGCGATCCCAGCAGACGTTGAACGATCGCTCCATCCGGTCATCAGGTTCATTCCGGGAGCCATCTTCATCGGCGATAAAACCATCTGCCAGTTTCTCTATGGCGGCGCGGGCATTTTCGACCAGGGCTGGAAGGCCGTGCTCGCCGCCAAGAAAACAAAGCACATGGCGCGGCGTGTAGCTGGAACGCGATGCAGCGTATGCCGGAAGCTTGCTGGACGCCGTGCTGAGAGAAGGCTTGCCCATCATGAGGCCGCCCAAAAACGCAAGCACACCGCGACGCATTGAATTCATTCCAGTGTCCCTACGGTTGTCAATCAATGAGCGTGAGCGTTTTAGCAGCGCCACGTCCGAAGCGCGAGCCATAACGCGAACGGTCCGTCCGTTTGCAACCTGATTTTTAACCCCAGTCAATGAACACGATGAGAACGACGGATATAGCGATCAAAAGACAGAAGGCAGTTGTGACAATTCGAATAAGTCCATGGTGCCGGCGAAGCGGAAGATAGGCGAGCCAGCCTGCCGCAATGAGCAGCGCGCATACAAACAACATCCCGATCATAAAGCCACCAACATCAATCCTGCTCACCGCAGGGTTGGAGAGTGCTGCAAGATATACAACCGATAACCCAATGGTCATCAAGATCGCGAACATGAGGCTGGAGGCAAAATAGGTGATCCGCGACGCCAGGCTCAACGGCTTTTGTTCAATCATGGTACCCCCGGACATCCCGCACTCATTAAAGGTCATATGGGCCCGCAACGCCATTCCTGCTTGTCCAAGTTCGTCGACTTTACGAAATGTGCGCGCCGGCCATGGGATAGAGCCGATCGATGGAGGGCAGACATTGCGCGCCTTTGCGGTTGAGAAAATCCTGGAAGGCCCGCATTGCCGGCGACAATGTCCGGTCAGTCCGCATGACCGAAAACCACTGACGGCGGATGGGCATACCAGTGACATCCAGCATCACGAGCTTGCCGACTTCCAGTTCGAGCGCGATCGTGTGAGCTGAAATGAAGGCTACACCAAGCCCCGCCATGACAGCCTGTTTGATTGTTTCGTTCGAGGACATTTCGGTGCCGAGATCATCGATACGCCCCGGCAGTTCACTCAGGAAAATCTCCAGCGAAATGCGGGTGCCGGACCCAGGCTCGCGGATCAGAAAATGCTCCTGCGCGATACGCTCTTTCGTTATGTCCCGGCATTTGGCCAGGGGGTGATCCGGTGCGGCGATCATCACCAGCGGATGATCGCCAAAAACCGCCGAACGCAGCGGGATATCCTTTGGCGGCCGGCCCATCAGAGCAAGGTCCACTGCATGGCTTTTCAAACTGTCGATGATTTCCGCGCGGTTCCCTATTGCCAATTTGACGACGATGTCGGGATGTTCCTTTGCGAAAATCGCCATGAGTTGCGGCGCAAAGTACTTGGCTGTCGACACGACCCCCAAGGACAGGGTGCCCACCCTTAAACCTTTGATCGCATCGATTTCGTCGTGAAGAACCCGTAGCCGTTCCTCGATCATCTGCGCGGCATCGAGGAATGCAAGGCCGGCGGCGGTGGGGCGAAGTCCCTCATTGGTGCGATCGAACAGGATAATATTCGCATCTTCCTCCACCAGCTTGAGCTGAATGGTCACGGCAGGGGGCGTCAGTCCCAACGCATTGGCAGCAGCGACGATTGTCCCATGCCGCTTGATTGCCTGTATCGCCCGTAACTGCTTGAGATTCAGATTGCGCATTGCGTGAGGTTAATAAATTTTATCTAAGACGTAAATATATTAAATTTTACTTAGGTATCCATCAATGGTCCCTTAGCACCGAAGTCTGACGCGAAACGATGATCAGGCACGGGAGGACGACCATGACCACGGCGACATTAGACGCCTTTCTTGGATCCTATGCGGAACATGACGATCCCTTGCGTGCATCGGTATCCGCGCTTCTGCGCCAACTGGCTTTGACGGCGGTCAAGATTCGCAGCGTCATCAATCAGGGAGCCCTTGGAAAGGCCTTTTCCGGGGGAACTGGCAACAGGAATGCCGACGGCGATCCGCAGAAGGCGCTCGACGTATTTGCTGACGACATGTTTCTCGAAGCGGCACGGCAGGCTCCTGTTGCCCTCTACGGCTCGGAGGAACTGACGCATCCGGCAGTGCTGGATCCGCGTGCGCCACTGGCACTTGCAATCGATCCGCTCGACGGCTCGTCCAATATCGACACCAATGTTTCGATCGGAACTATCTTCTCCGTCCTCCCTGTGGCCGGTGATCCGAGCAGCGAGCCTGGCGCATCGTTCTTTCAAAAGGGCGACCGCCAGCTCGCTGCCGGCTTTTTCATTTACGGCCCGCAGCTCGCTCTTGTCGTGACACTTGGCAGCGGTACACACGTTTTTGTCTTTTCAAGCCGGCTTGGAACCTTCGTGCAGGCGTATGAAAGCATCGTCATAGCAAGCCAGTCACATGAGTTTGCCATCAACACAGCCAATTATCGGCATTGGGACGAGGCAGTACAGCTCTATGTCGATGATTGCCTGAAGGGTAGCGAGGGGCCGCGCGAGCGTGATTTCAACATGCGATGGATCGCGTCGCTCGTCGCCGAGACGTACCGCATTCTTATGCGCAGTGGCGTGTTTCTCTATCCCGGTGATAAGCGCAAAGGCTACGGCGAGGGCCGGATACGGCTGATCTACGAGGCGAATCCCATTGCTTTTCTCATCGAGCAAGCGGGCGGAGGTGCAACGGATACGGCGAACCGTATCCTCGATCTGGTACCCCACACCATGCATCAACGGGTTCCGTTCGTTTTTGGTTCAGCACGGGAAGTGGCCCGGATCGGCCGCTACCATGCCGAACCCAGCAATATTGGCGAGCGTGCGCCGCTCTTCAGCAACCGTGGCCTGTTCAGGGCTTGAGGGGAGGGAGATCAATCATGTCAGCAAAGCATCCGATCATCTCCATCACCGGTTCGTCTGGTGCCGGCACCACGTCGGTCAAGCGCATCTTCGAACAGATTTTTCGCCGCGAGCACATCGAAGCCGCCTTCATCGAAGGCGATGCCTTTCACAAATATGACCGCAACACCATGAAGGTGAAGGTCGCGGAAGAAGAAAAGAAGGGTAATCCCAACTTTACGCATTTCCACGTCGATGCCAATGAACTCGCCAAGCTCGACGCGGTGTTTGAAGAATATGGTCGCAAGGGAACTGGCCAGACGCGGACCTACATCCATGATGATGTCGAAGCCGAGCAGTACAAGATGCCAGCCGGCACATTTACCGAATGGCGTGATTTTTCGCCCAGCACCCTTCTCTTCTATGAGGGACTGCACGGCTGCGCCGTCACGGAAGGCATCAATCTTGCTCGCCATGCGGATCTCAAGATCGGCGTGGTGCCCGTCATCAATCTCGAGTGGATACAGAAAATCCATCGCGACCGCTCGACCCGCGGATACTCCACCGAAGCGGTGATGGATGTCATCCTGCGCCGTATGCCGGACTATGTCCGCTACATCACGCCGCAGTTTACGCTGACGGATATCAACTTCCAGCGCGTACCCATTGTCGACACGTCCAATCCGTTCATCGCCAGGTGGATACCGACGCCCGACGAGTCAATGCTGGTGATCCGGTTTGCCCGGCCGCGCGGGATTGATTTTCCGTACCTGCTTTCGATGATTCACGACTCGTTCATGTCGCGCGCCAATTCGATCGTCGTGCCTGGCAACAAACTCGACCTGGCCATGCAACTCATCCTGACGCCGCTGATCATGCAGTTGATCGAGCGCAAAAACCGAGCCTCGTGAGGAGAAGATGATGAACACGCAAGCTCTGCTTCAAGACAAGCCGGATACCGAAATCCTTTCGGAACGGGACATGGCGAATGCGATCCGCGCTCTGGTCATGGATAGCGTCCAGAAGGCGAATTCCGGGCATCCCGGCATGCCGATGGGGATGGCGGATGTCGCGACCGTGCTGTTCAGGCGTTTCATCAAACTTGATCCGCTGCACCCGCAATGGCCCGACCGTGACCGGTTTGTCCTGTCGGCGGGACATGGTTCCATGCTGCAATATGCCCTGCATTATCTCGTCGGCTACCCCGACATGCCCATCGAGGAACTGCAGCGCTTTCGCCAGGTCGGTGCAAAAACCGCGGGTCATCCGGAATACGGTCATGCACAGGGCATCGAGATGACCACCGGGCCGCTTGGGCAGGGTATCGCGACCGCGGTCGGCATGGCGCTGGCCGAGCGCATGCAGGCCGCGCGATTTGGGGCGGATATCGTTGATCATCATACCTATGTCATGGCCGGAGATGGCTGTCTGCAGGAAGGTATCAGCCAGGAGGCGATCGACCTTGCGGGTCATTTGAGCCTGTCGAAGCTTATCGTGTTCTGGGACAACAATGCCATCTCCATCGACGGGCCGACGTCGCTCTCGACGTCGACGGATCAGCTGGCGCGTTTCAAGGCCGCTGGCTTCGACGTTCAGGACATCGACGGGCATGACTTCGATGAAATTGCCGGGGCGATTTCCCATGCCAAGGCCTCCGGACGGCCTTCGCTGATCTCGTGCCGCACCATCATCGGAAAAGGGGCGCCCAACCTGCAAGGCACCGAAAAGACCCATGGCGCTCCACTGGGCGCTGCGGAAATTGCCGCAGCGCGTCTGGCATTGGACTGGCCGTATGAGCCATTCACCGTTCCGGAGGATATCCTTGAAGTATGGCGCGATGTTGCACGCCGGGGTGCCGATGAACGGCGCGAGTGGTCAGTACGGGTATCAAAATCGCCGCTTGGGGACGATTTCAAGCTGGCGGTGCAGAAGCAGGTGCCGGCAACGGTGTTTGAAGAACTTGCCGCGTTTCGCCGCGACCATATCGAGAAGGCCACCAAGGTCGCGACGCGCAAGGCTTCGGAAATGGTGCTCGGCATCGTCAACACCGCTACCGATCTCACGATCGGCGGATCCGCCGATCTTACGCACTCGAACCTCACCGTAACGCCCGGCATGCGCAGTGTTGCATCCGGTGATTTTTCCGGCCGGTACATTCACTATGGGATCCGCGAGCACGGCATGGCCGCCGCGATGAACGGTCTCGCGCTGCATGGTGGTTTCATCCCGTATGGCGGTACGTTCCTGGCTTTCGCCGATTATGCGCGGGGCGCCATACGCCTTTCCGCCTTGATGGGCCAGCAGGTCGTCTATGTCATGACCCATGACTCGATTGGCCTTGGTGAGGATGGTCCGACGCATCAGCCGGTTGAACACCTTGCCATGTTGCGTGCCACACCGGGTATCAATGTATTCCGGCCGGCGGATATTATCGAGACGGCGGAATGCTGGGAACTGGCGTTGAAATACAGTGACCGTCCGAGCGTCATCGTATTGTCCCGCCAGAACCTCGCGATGCTGCGTCCCGGTTATACCGAGGAAAATCGGTCCGCTCGTGGCGCTTACGTGCTGCGTGAAACAGCCGAGCCGCGCGCGGTCACTCTGCTGGCCACGGGCTCGGAGGTCGAGATCGCCTGTACCGCTGCCGATATGCTGCGGGCGCAACACAAGATCGCAGCGGCTGTTGTTTCCATGCCCTCCTGGGAACTGTTTGAGGCGCAGACCCCGGCCTATCGCCGGTCGGTTCTTGCTGCAGCACCGCGCATCGGTATCGAGGCGGCGGCACGTCTCGGCTGGGACCGCTGGATCGGTGACAAGGGTGCATTCATCGGCATGCACGGCTTTGGCGCCAGCGCGCCGGCACCGGACCTCTATCGTCATTTCGGGATTACGCCCGAAAAGATTGTTGCCACTGCACGCAAGCTCATCAGCGAGAAGGAGTATTGATGATGGCCCGTATTACGCTGCGACAACTGCTCGATCATGCGGCTGAGCATGGCTACGGCGTTCCTGCCTTCAACATCAACAATATGGAGCAGGGGCTTGCCGTGATGGAAGCCGCGGCAGCCTGCGAGGCGCCGGTTATTCTGCAAGCATCCCGTGGTGCGCGCTCTTACGCCAAGGACATCATGCTGGCGCGGATGATCGACGCGCTGGTGGAATTGTACCCAGCCATTCCTGTCTGCCTGCATCAGGATCACGGCAATGATGAAGCCACCTGCATGACGGCGATCCGGCATGGATTCACGTCGGTGATGATGGACGGTTCGCTCGAAGCGGATGCGGCGACACCCGCATCCTACGAATACAATGTCGGTATCACCAAGCGGGTCACATCCATTGCGCACTGGCTTGGCGTCTCGGTGGAAGGTGAACTCGGCGTGCTGGGATCGCTTGAGAGTGGCGAGGCTGAGGCCGAGGACGGGCACGGCGCGAGCGGCGTGCTGAGCCATGATCAACTGCTGACTGATCCGGACCAGGCAGTCGATTTTGTGCTTCGTACGAAAGTGGATGCACTCGCAATAGCCTGTGGCACATCGCATGGCGCCTACAAATTCACCCGTGCGCCCGATGGTGACATTCTGGCGATGGGCGTGATCGAGGAGATCCACCGCAAACTGCCGAACACGCATTTGGTCATGCATGGGTCTTCATCCGTCCCACAACCCTTGCAGGACATCATCAACCGGTTTGGCGGCGAGATGCCGCAAACCTATGGCGTGCCAGTGGAGGAAATCGAGCGGGGCATTCGCCATGGCGTGCGCAAGGTGAACATCGATACGGATTGCCGGATGGCGATGAGCGGACAGTTCCGCAAGATAGCCGCCGAAAATCCGGCTGAGTTTGACCCGCGCAAGTTCCTGAAACCCGCCATGGATGCGATGCGCGATCTCTGCCGGGACCGCTTCGAGCGGTTCGGGACGGCAGGCCATGCTCTGAAAATCAAGGTCATCGGTCTCGATGACATGGCCAAACGCTATGCGGCTGGCAAGCTCGATCCACAAATCGCCGCAGCACAGGCTGCTTGAGTCCCGAATGAAACGGAAAGGACCTTATCATGTCAAACAAGTCGGAAACGGTCACAGGGAAGGACCGCTACAGGTCCGGTGTCATGGAATACAAGAAGATGGGCTATTGGGAGCCCGATTATGAGCCGAAAGACACCGATATCATCGCGCTCTTCCGCATTACGCCGCAGGATGGCGTTGACCCGATCGAGGCGGCTGCCGCCGTTGCCGGTGAATCGTCAACCGCAACCTGGACGGTTGTGTGGACAGATCGGCTGACAGCAACCGAAAAATATCGGGCCAAGGCCTATCGCGTTGATCCCGTTCCCAATGGCGATGGTCAATATTTCGCTTACATCGCCTATGATCTGGATCTGTTCGAGCCGGGCTCCATCTCCAATCTGACGGCGTCGATCATCGGCAATGTCTTCGGATTCAAGCCGCTCAAGGCTTTGCGGCTGGAGGACATGCGCCTGCCGGTCGCCTATGTCAAAACCTTCCAGGGGCCGCCGACAGGCATTGTCGTTGAACGCGAACGCCTCGACAAATTCGGCAGGCCGCTGCTTGGCGCGACCGTGAAGCCGAAGCTTGGACTGTCCGGGCGCAATTACGGGCGTGTTGTGTATGAAGCGCTGAAAGGCGGTCTGGATTTCACCAAGGATGACGAGAACATCAACTCGCAACCCTTCATGCATTGGCGCGAACGGTTCCTTTACTGCATGGAGGCCGTCAACAAGGCCCAGGCTGCCACCGGCGAAATCAAGGGCAGTTACCTCAACGTCACGGCGGCGACGATGGAGGACATGTACGAACGTGCTGATTTTGCCAAAGAACTGGGCTCCAACATCGTCATGATCGATCTGGTGATCGGCTATACGGCAATCCAATCAATGGCCAAATGGGCGCGTCGCAATGACATGATCCTGCATCTGCATCGCGCCGGCCATTCCACCTATACACGGCAGAAGTCACACGGTGTCTCGTTCCGCGTGATCGCCAAGTGGATGCGTCTCGCCGGTGTGGATCATATTCATGCCGGAACGGTGGTCGGTAAACTTGAAGGTGATCCGGCAACCACGCGTGGCTACTACGATATTTGCCGCGAGGATTTCAACCCGATGCGGCTCGAAAACGGTGTGTTCTTCGATCAGCACTGGGCTTCTCTCAACAAGATGATGCCGGTTGCGTCTGGCGGTATCCATGCCGGTCAAATGCATCAGCTACTGGATCTTCTCGGCGAGGATGTCGTTCTGCAATTCGGCGGCGGTACTATCGGTCACCCCCTTGGCATCGCGGCCGGAGCCACTGCCAACCGTGTCGCACTCGAATGCATGGTGCTCGCACGCAATGAAGGCCGGGATATCCTGCGCGAGGGACCGGACATCCTGCGGATGGCGGCCCGCAACTGTCAGCCTTTGCAGCAGGCGCTCGAAGTCTGGAAGGATGTTTCCTTCAACTACACTTCAACCGACTCGCCGGACTTCGTTCCGACGGCAACAGCAGCCGAATAGGAGAAACGACATGCGTATTACCCAAGGAGCATTCTCGTTCCTGCCCGACCTGACGGACGAGCAGATTGCCAGGCAAGCACAGTATTGCATCGACAAAGGCTGGGCTGTCAGTCTCGAATTCACCGACGATCCGCACCCGCGCAATACCTATTGGGAGATGTGGGGGCATCCGATGTTCGACAATCCGGATGCCGCCGCATTGATCATGGAACTGAAGGAATGCCGCAAGGTCTATGGCGATGGCTATATTCGCTTCGTTGCATTCGACAACTCGCATGGCTGGGAGTCGGTGAAGTTGTCCTTCCTCGTCAATCGTCCGCAGGAAGAGCCTGGCTTCCATCTCGCGCGTCAGGAAGGCGAAGGCCGTGTCGTCCGTTATACGACGAGATCCTACGCAACGGACAAGCCGGCAGGGCAACGTTATGGCTGACATCGGGATCGAGGAGCTCGCGCGTGCCAGCGAGGACATTCCAGCCGCGATTGATCTGCGTGCCGAATATGTTGAATCCGGCGTGAAAGATGTGCTCGACGAACTCGACCGCGATTTGATCGGCCTTAAGCCGGTAAAACTGCGGATCAAGGAGACTGCTGCCCTGCTGCTGGTGGAACGGGCGCGTCGGCGGATGGGTCTTGCCCACGAGACGCCGACGCTGCACATGAGTTTCAGTGGTAATCCGGGCACCGGCAAGACCACGGTGGCGCTGCGTATGGCCGATCTCCTGCACCGGCTTGGCTATATCCGCAAAGGTCATCTCGTTTCGGTGACGCGCGATGATCTGGTGGGGCAGTATATCGGCCATACCGCGCCGAAGACCAAGGAGATATTGAAGAAAGCGTTGGGCGGCGTGCTGTTCATCGACGAAGCCTATTATCTGCACCGGCAGGAGAACGAGCGCGATTATGGTCAGGAAGCCATTGAGATTCTGCTTCAGGTGATGGAAAATCAGCGCGAAGATCTTGTGGTTATACTGGCCGGCTATACGGATCGCATGGACAAGTTCTTCGAGAGCAATCCAGGTTTTCGCTCGCGTATCGCTCATCATATCGATTTTCCGGATTACAGCTCCGACGAATTGCTTCGCATTGCGGAAACGATGTTGTCGAAACAGAATTATAGCTTCGACGCGGAAGGCCGTGCGATCATGGCTGACTATATTGAGCGCCGCCGGCAACAGCCGCATTTTGCCAATGCCCGTTCCATCCGCAACGCACTCGATCGGGCCCGTCTGCGGCAGGCCAACCGCCTGTTCGAGACATCCAAGGGGCCGCTGGATGCTGACGCCTTGTCGACAATCACTGCAGCCGATATCGGCAGTAGCCGTGTCTTTTCAATGCCGCCTGTGGAGGGGCAAACGTCATGAACCGCAAGACGCTCATCGCGCCGTCCGTTCTGTCCGCGGATTTTTCCAGGCTGGGTGAAGAGGTGGAGGATATCATCGAGGCCGGAGCGGACTGGGTGCACCTTGATGTGATGGATGGGCATTTCGTTCCCAACATCACCTTCGGTCCTCAAGTCATAAAATCGATCCGCGGCCGGACCACAGCGGTGTTCGATTGCCATCTCATGATCGCACCGGCAGACGCCTATCTCGCGGCCTTTGCCGATGCCGGGTGCGACTTCATCACCGTTCATGCGGAAGCGGGGCCGCATCTGGACCGCTCGCTGCAGACCATTCGCAATCTCGGCAGGAAAGCAGGCGTGTCACTCAATCCGTCTACGCCGGAAACGGCAATAGAATATGTGCTGGACCGCCTCGACCTCGTATTGTTGATGACGGTCAATCCAGGGTTCGGTGGACAGGCATTCATCCCGTCGGTTGTCGAAAAGACACGGCGTTTGAAAGCACTGATCGGCGATCGTCCGATTCATATAGAAATCGATGGCGGTGTCACGCCGGAGACGGCGCCACTGGTGGCCGCTGCCGGCGCTGATGTTCTTGTTGCCGGATCGGCGATTTTCAAGGGAGGCAGCAAGGCTGCTTACGCCGCCAATATTGCTGCCATCCGCCGTGCTGCCGATGGCGCCAGGCGCCAGAAGGCTGCCTGAGAGAAGGGAACAACGATGGCGGCAGTCCCACCCCTTTGTGATTTCGGCTGGCAAGCTGTCGATGCAAGCTTGATCGGGACCGACGGCCAACGGCACTCCCTCCTGGCTCAAGCCGGACGGCAAGGACTTGTCATCGCGTTCATTTGCAACCACTGTCCCTATGTAAAGGCCGTCATCGGGCGTATCGTGCGTGACGCGCATGATCTCGCAGCGCTAGATATTGGCTTTGTTGCCATCAATGCCAACGATGCAGCAGCTTACCCCGCCGATTCCTATGAAAACATGCAGCGGTTCTCCCGAGAGAATGCGTTTCCCTTTCCCTATTTGCACGATGCAGACCAAGCGGTTGCACATGCCTATGGTGCAGTCTGCACGCCGGATTTCTTCGGGTTCAATGCAAGGGGTGAATTGCAATACCGCGGGCGGCTGGACGGCTCGCGCAAACAGGAAGCTATCGCGGACCTGCGCCGGGATTTGTTCGAGGCAATGCGCCAGATTGCGCGATCGGGCGCTGGACCACGCGAACAGATTGCCTCGGTGGGCTGCTCCATCAAATGGCGCGATTCGCCCTGACAGAGTGATGCCGCCGGCGATCCGACCGGCGGCAATCTGTTACTTCGAGTATTGTTTGAGATAGGCCTCGAGGTTGGTAATTTCCGTCTCATCCTTCAGGCCGGGAAAGGCCATCTTGGTGCCTGGAACCTTGGCCTTTGGATCATGCAAATAGTCGCGCAAGCTGGCAATGTCCCACACAAGACCGCCCGCACCGGCTGCCTTCATCGCAGGAGAATAGCCGAATCCCGGATGTGTACCGGCTGTTCTCCCAAACAGTCCGAACAGAGACGGCCCGACCTTGTTCTTGTCGGTGTCTGCCACGTGGCAGGCCATACATTTCTTGAAAACCGTTGCGCCTGCTGTTGCATCACCCGCATCTTGAGCGCGGGCACCGGCAACTGACAGAACGACAACTGACATACCAATCAGTAGTACAGGGTATCGCATGGCATTTCCTCATTTTCGCCAAGGGTGCCCTAGACGAAGACTGGCACCAATTTCCATGCATTGGCACCACCATTTTAGCCTGATCTTTTGTTGAAGAACGACTGATCATAGCGTTCCAAAACGTTACCCGCGACATTGCATAAGTCAATCGCCGGGCTGCGGAAATAACGCCGCAGCATCACGATTGCGTTTTCCGCTGAACGCATGATTGACGGCAGCGGGCGGGAACCGTAATTTGGATGCAACGATATTTCTCATCGGGCACCTTGAGAAATCCGTCGAATGGCTTCTGATCCAGTCAATCCACCTTGTGTATTCGAGGTATTGGGGGGAAGGGGTAGCGGATTGAAGGTGCTGAATGGACGTTATCGATCTTATCCTGACAGTCTGTCTCATATCCAACCCGTCAAGTTGCCGGGAGGAACGTCTGCATTTTGAGAACAAGGGTAACCTCCTCAATTGCATGTTCCTTGCTCCGGCCGAAATTGCAAAGTGGGCTGGAGAACATCCGAAACTGCGTGTTGCGCGCTGGAAGTGCGCCTATCCAACCAACGAGTTGACTTTATGACCGGATAATCCGGCAGCGATCTGTCTGGGAGGTGTTGTGACTGGCAAATATCAATATCGATTTTTCATGGCGTTGCTTTTCACATTGTCGATTGTGTGCAGCGGCACGGCGAGTGGTCTGGCATCGGAAACGATTCGCGTCGGTGTTCTCAAATTCGGCACGGTGAATTGGGAACTCGACACGATCAAGCACAACAAGCTTGATGAGAAATATGGTGTGCATGTCGATGTCCGGTTCTTCGCCGGTGAGGAGGCGACCAATGTGGCGATGTTGGCCGGGGATGTTGATATAATCGTCAGCGATTGGCTTTGGGTATCGCGTCAACGCGCCTCGGGCGAAGACCTGGCTTTCGTGCCCTATTCCAGTTCTGTCGGCGCACTCATGGTGCGCGATGGCTCGCCGATCAAAAGTCTCACGGATCTCAAAGGCAAGAAAATCGGCATTGCCGGCGGGCCTCTCGACAAGAGCTGGCTGCTCATTCAGGGGCTTGCCAAACGCCAGTCGCTCGATCTGGCGGCGCAAAACGACATTGTCTTTGGCGCACCGCCGTTGCTCGCTGAGAAAGCGGAACAGAATGAGCTCGATGCCGTTCTGAACTTCTGGAATTTATGTGCGCGGCTGGAGGCGAACGGCTTTCGCAGGGTGATCAGTACGAGCGAAGCCGCCAAGGCGCTCGGCGCCACCGGCACCGCATCGGCTCTTGGCTATATATTCCACGACAAATGGGCAAACGCCCATCCCGCGGCCATTGCGGGATTCATCAAGGCCAGCCGAGACGCCAAGGCGCTTCTTGGCAGCTCCGATGCGGAGTGGCAGCGACTCGCGCCGGTGGTGAAGGCAGAAGGGCGCGAACTCGATGTCTTGCGGGATCGTTATCGCGAAGGCATTCCTTCCCGATCCGTCGACGCCGAACAGGCCGACGCAGAAAAGCTCTATGCGCTTCTCGCGGAACTCGGTGGCTCGCGGCTGGTCGGTCCGGCGGTCACGCTGGCTCCCGGCACGTTCTGGAGGGCCCAATAGATGCCTGTGGTCTCCACCGAACGGCGAGGAGCACGTGAGGTAGCGCCGTTGCCGCGGTCACGGCGCTGGACCTCATCCGTCATGGTTTTGCTGTCCTTTGCGGCACTCTTGATCCTCTGGCATATCGGGGCCACATTTTGGCCAAGCCGATCGTTTCCGGCACCGCTGCTCGTCCTGCAAAAGTTCACAAGCGAGACCGCGAGCGGCGATTTACCCTATCATTTGGCAATCACGCTATGGCGCGTGGCGGCCTCGTTCCTCCTTGCCATGATCATCGGATCCGTGATCGGCGTTTTCTTGGGCACCCATCGGCGAGCCGACCAGTTCTTCAATCCCTGGCTCATTCTCTTCCTGAACATCCCGGCGCTCGTCATCATCGTCCTGGCTTATATCTGGTTTGGCCTGAACGAGGCCGCAGCGATTGGTGCGGTTGCCCTGAACAAAATCCCCAATGTGGTCGTGACAATGCGCGAAGGGACCCGGGCGCTCGATGGGCGTTATGCGGAGATGGCGCGGGTGTACCAGTTCGGCGCACTCGACCGTTTGCGACATATCCTGTTACCGCAGCTGCAACCCTACATCGCTGCAACGTCGCGTTCCGGCGTTTCGCTGATCTGGAAGATTGTGCTTGTTGTCGAACTCATGGGCCGGTCGAACGGTATCGGCTTCCAGATCAACCTGTTTTTTCAACTCTTCGATGTTGCTGCAATTCTCGCCTACACTCTGGCGTTCGTTGCCGTGATGCTTTTCATCGAACTTGTATTGGTACAGCCCCTTGAACACACATCAACGCGTTGGCGTCGCCGCCCGGCTTAAGGTCGATATCCAGGAAAAATCGTTTCGTTCATCCAATGGCGAAGTGATCGATGTCCTGCGCGATCTGCACTTCGAAGTCGAGCAGAACGAATTTGCCTGCATCCTTGGTCCTTCCGGATGCGGCAAGACGACAACACTGCGCATATTGCTCGGGCTCGAAGGGAGCTATGGCGGCTCCGTTCAGTTGCCGGGGCTGGCCGAACCACGCGTCGGGGCAGTGTTTCAAGAACCGATATTGTTGCCGTGGTGTTCAGTGGAGCAAAACGTGCGCCTTGCATTGCCGAAACGGGCAAGGGGCGCGAATCTCGATGCGCTGTTCCGTATCTTGGGTCTGGCCGCAATGCGGACGTTCTATCCCGGTGAGTTGTCTCTCGGCCTTGCGCGGCGCGTGGCAATCGCGCGGGCATTGGCAATCGAACCAGACATTCTGCTGCTGGATGAACCCTTTGTTTCACTGGATGAAGCAACGGCAGATCAGCTGCGTCACCTGCTTCTGTCGGTCTGGTCCGAACGTCCGACGACGGCGCTCATGGTGACCCACAATGTGCAGGAGGCAATCATGCTATCGGACCGGATCATCGTTTTCTCGGATCGTCCTGCCCATGTCGTCGGAACCTTCGACATCAGGGTGCCGCGACACAGCCGCAATGCACAGGTCAGGGCGGATCTCTTGCGTTCGTTCCACGCAAAATTTTCGGATAGAGGTGTCGGTCCATGAGCGGCACGACCCGGCGCGGTGTCCTCAAGACGGGCCTGGTCTTTGCCTGTTGCGGCATGTCGCATGTGCGTCTGGCGCTGGCGAAATCACGGCCAGGTGATCCATTGCCGGTGAAACAGGTTGCCGACGGGGTGTTTGCCTTTGCCGGCATCCCTGCAATGATGAACAATCAGAATGATGGCGAGATCTGCAATGTCGGTTTCATCATCGGTGACGAGGCGGTCGCTGTTATCGACAGTGGCGGCAGCGTGGTTGAAGGCAAGGCTTTGATCGGGGCCATACGCGTCAGAACCGACAGGCCGATCCGCTATCTGATCAACACCCATATGCATCCGGATCACCTCTTCGGCAACGCAGCGTTCGAGTCTACCAGCGCAATCATCGTCGGTCACCGCAATTTGCCGCGCGCTTTGGAAAGCCGCGGGGCTTATTATCTGCAGAGTTACAGGGACGCGATGGGCGATGATCTGATGGCGGACATCAGGATCGTTCCGCCAACCAAGCTCATAACCGATGAGGACGAGCTCGATCTTGGCAATCGCAAACTCACCTTGAAGGCATGGAAACCAGCGCATACCGACAATGATCTTTCCGTTTTTGACCACAAAACCGATACTTTTTTTACCGGCGATCTCTGCTTTATCGGCCATCTGCCAACGATGGATGGATCGCTGCTTGGATGGATCGCGCAACTGGACATCCTGAACGGGATCAAGGCGAAATCTGCTGTCCCCGGGCATGGACCCATACCATCACCATGGCCGCAGGCACTGGAAGCGGAGCGCCGTTACTTCGATGTGCTTGCGAGCGATATGCGCAAAGCCATTGCCGATGGCGTGCCGATGTCGGATGCCGTCAAGTCAGCGGCGCAACGCGAACGTGCAAACTGGAAGCTCTTTGACGAATACAATCAGCGCAATGCCACCGCGGCTTTCGCTGAACTCGAGTGGGAATGATTGGGCGGTGTTGGCATTTGCCAGACCGCTCGGATGGGTGGTATAGGTAGTAACAGCCGGGCACCGCCAAATTATCCTTGGTGGAGGCAGAACACGATGTTTACAATAGTACAGCCGCGTAACCGGATGGTTGCCACTGCGCTTTTTGTGTTGGTTTGTGCGGTTATTTCATTTCCCGTATGGGCTCAAAATGCGGCGCCTCCCGAAAGCACGACCTGGAACGGTATGAAGGGCGATGTCTTTGGACAGAAGCCCATCGAACCGGCAAACGGCATTGTGAGCATCGATGCGCCGAAGCGCGCCGAAGATGCTGCGATTGTGCCGGTTGACCTGCATTTCAAAACCGATGCCGGGACTGGCCGCATCAAGACTGTGACCTTGATCGTGGATGAAAATCCATCGCCGGTTGCTGCTGTGTTCAAGTTCGGTCCCGACGCCGGAGTGACCCATCTGGCAACGCGATTGCGTGTGAATGCCTATTCCTATGTGAGAGCCATCGCGGAAACCGAGGACGGCAAACTTCATATGATGGAGACCTTCGTCAAGGCATCGGGAGGGTGCTCGGCGCCGGCCATGAAGAACACCGACGAAGCTCTCGCCAATCTGGGCAAAATGAAACTGCGCGTGTTTTCGTCGAAAGCATCCGGTATGGAGCCAATGACCCGTGCGACGGAAATGCAGCTCATGATCCGCCATCCCAACAATTCCGGGCTGCAGATGGACCAGGTAACCCGGTACTACATCCCCGCGCACTTCATTCAGGGATTGACGGTGTCACAGGGTAATCGGCTGATCATGTCGATGGAAGGCGGAATTTCGATTTCGGAAGATCCGAACTTCCGCTTCGAATTTGATGCAAAGCCGGGAGAGGACATCAAGGTTGAAGCGGCCGACACCGAAGGCAAGCAATTCAAGGATGAATGGCCGCTTGAATCATCAAGTTTGTGATGAAGTGAACTGAGGATTCAGAAGCAGCGTATGTCCGCTTCGGCCTGCGCGCGTTTCAGTTCAGTGATGGAAGCTTTCGCCGGAGCGCTTTCGCGAAAGAGTGCGCCGTTTTCGCCGGGAACCATTCCCATTGATTTGTATGTTTCAGCGGCAACATAGTGATCGTAGGAGATGACAGAGGCAATGACATCGATCGAACAGGAACAGCGTTGCAGCGAATCCCGGTTCTCTCCGTTAGCCTTCATGCAGCCGTAAACGTACTCGGCGAGGGCTGGCGTGGGATAATCCGCGGCTGATTTTGCCGGCGAAGCATATGCAATTGCTGCGGTTGCTAACAGGCATAATTGCAGGGCTTTTGATACTGACATCGGGCCGTTGCCTTCGCGCTGGTGAGGTGCTGCATTTTTCAAATGGATAGAAAATAATAATATTGATTGGCAAGAATTGTCCAGTATTAAAGTATCAAATCATGATGATCATATAGATTGTAGAATAAAATAGGAAAATGCGATATATGTTGCGGTGCAAGATATATATATTGCAGCGCAGAAAATATAAATTGATAAACATGCTTGCCTAATGCAAATCTTTCTCCTATCGTCACCTTGTTTCCGGCTTCAAGGACGTTACCGTCAAGGGAGTGGTGACAGTCTTCGTAGGCCAAGCGGGGTGGGCAGTAACGGTGCCCTCTGCGCGCCTGGCTTAGGTCGTGACACGCTGCCGGAAATACTTCCCCATTTGCGTGAGCTAATGGAGCGGACCGCTGTGATAAACGGCTCCGCCCGATGGTTCATAAATGTGAACTTAGGGAGGACTCATAATGCGTGTACACAAGAATTTAATGCGAGCGTTGGCCACCTTTACTCTGTCGTTTTCATTGGCGGGAGGAGCTTTAGCCAATGACGATCTGCAGGCCCTGATTTCCAATTCGAAGGACTGGGCGATCCAGACCGGCGATTATGCCAACACCCGATATTCAAAACTCAATAAGATCAACAAGGACAACGTCAAGAACCTTCAGGTCGCCTGGACGTTTTCGACAGGCGTGCTGCGTGGTCACGAAGGTGGCCCGCTCATCATAGGGGATGTCATGTATGTCCATGCGCCCTATCCGAATACAGTCTATGCGCTTGACCTGAACAATGACGGCAAGATCCTGTGGAAATATGAACCCAAACAGGACCCCAATGTTATTCCAATCATGTGCTGCGATACCGTTAATCGCGGCGTAGCTTATGGCGATGGCAAGATTTTCCTGTACCAGGCCGATACAACCCTCGTGGCTCTCGATGCAAAAACCGGCAAGCCCGAATGGTCTGTGAAGAATGGTGAAGCTGCCGATGGCAGTAAAGGCGAATCCGGTACATCTGCTCCGATGGTCGTCAAGGACAAAGTCATCGTCGGTATTTCCGGTGGTGAGTTCGGCGTTCGCGGTGCTTTGACTGCCTATAATATCAAAGATGGCAAGCAGGCTTGGCGGGCGTGGTCAATTGGTCCGGACAAGGACACATTGATCGATCCGGAAAAGACGACCCAACTCGGTAAGCCGGTTGGCGCAGATTCCAGCACCAAGACGTGGGAAGGCGATCAGTGGAAGATCGGTGGTGGAACAACGTGGGGTTGGTATTCTTATGATCCCAAATTGAACCTCATCTATTATGGCACGGGTAACCCATCCACATGGAATCCCAGCCAGCGTCCCGGCGACAACAAGTGGTCCATGACAATCATGGCCCGTGATGCCGACACCGGTATGGCGAAATGGCTGTACCAGATGACCCCGCATGACGAGTGGGATTATGACGGCGTCAATGAGATGATCCTTGCAGATGATATCAAAATAGACGGCAAGGATCGCAATGTGCTGGTGCATTTTGATCGCAACGGCTTTGCCTACACTCTGGACCGTGCAACCGGCGAACTTCTGGTAGCCAAGAAATACGATCCGGCTGTGAACTGGGCAACAGAAGTCGTGATGGACAAGAACAGCAAGGACTATGGACGTCCTGTCGTCGTCGACAAATATTCGACGGCAAAACAGGGTGAAGACGTCAACACGACGGGTATTTGCCCTGCTGCACTTGGTACCAAGGATCAGCAGCCTGCCAGCTATTCACCAAAGACGAAACTCTTCTATGTCCCGACAAACCATGTCTGCATGGATTACGAGCCCTACAAGGTCAGCTATACCGCCGGTCAACCTTACATCGGCGCAACGCTTTCCATGTATCCCGCTCCGAACAGCCATGGCGGCATGGGCAACTTCATTGCCTGGGATGCGGCAAAGGGTGAAATCGTCTGGTCCAAACCCGAGCAGTTCTCGGTCTGGTCCGGTGCGCTGGCAACCGATGGCGATGTGGTGTTCTACGGTACGCTTGAAGGTTATCTGAAGGCAGTCGATAAGAACGGCAAGGAACTGTACAAGTTCAAGACTCCTTCCGGCATTATCGGCAACGTCACCACCTACGAACACAAGGGCAAACAATATGTTGCCGTTCTGTCCGGTGTTGGTGGCTGGGCAGGCATTGGTCTTGCTGCCGGTCTGACAAAAGGTACGGATGGTCTGGGCGCAGTCGGCGGTTATGCCGGTCTCTCCGACTATACGGCTTTGGGCGGTCAGCTGACCGTTTTCGCCGTCCCCGAATAAACCGGGGCGAGCAGACACTTGAACAGGGCGCCCGGTTTCAATCAGGCCGGGCCCCTCGTGTCACCTGACCGATACCTGATGATCAATCATAACCGTTGAGCTGGCGCCAACAGGTGTTGCCCGACGCGCGAATGCGAGGTTACCGAATGCCGATTCGAACAATCCTTCTGGCCGTCACTGCCACTCTTGCTCTCCTGATAGGGCAAGGCAGCAGCCGTGCCGATGACAAGGCCGCAGCTGCGGTTGTTTCCGACGACAATGGCAAATACGCCGACAAGGACGGAAATCCGACATTCAAGATACAACCGGATGGAACTGTTGATTGGCATACATACAGTGGTTACCGGCGGTTCAATTCGGAATGCAATGTCTGTCATGGAGCAGACGGTGCGGGGTCGTCCTTTGCGCCGGTTCTCGCCGATTCGCTCAAGACAATGTCCTACGCCGATTTCCTGTCGACGGTGGCGGGAGGCCGTAAGAATCTGTCGAATGGCAACGACAAGGTGATGCCGGCCTTCGGCGACAACAAGAACGTTTATTGCTACATGGACGATCTCTACGTCTATCTGCGCGCCCGTGCAGTCGGGGACCTTCCGCGAGGGCGTCCTGCAAAGCATGAAGACAAGTCAGCGACCGCCAAACAGGCGGAAGATTCATGCATGGGTGGATGAGATGATACAACGCGCGAAATCCCGCCAATACCGGATCGCAGCCTTGATTGCAGCGATGCTCGCTGTGCCGTCGGCTGCCTTGGCGCAGAGCGCCGGCCTGGGAGCTGCCGGTGAGCTTGTCGATCCGGATATACTGCGTGTGTGCGCAGACCCGTCGAATATGCCGTTTTCCGATCAAAGCGGCAAAGGGTTTGAAAACAAGCTGGCGGAACTGGTCGCGGCCAAAACCGGACGGAAATCGGTGGCCTACACCTGGTATCCTATGGCGACCGGATTCGTTCGCAATACACTGCGGTCCAACCATTGCGATATCATCATGGGATATGCCCAAGGCGATGATCTCGTGCAGAACACCAACGCCTATTATCGCTCTACCTATGTCATGGTCTACAGGAAGGGAGCCGGGCTCGACGATGTGGTGTCGATCGAGGACAAGACGTTGGAAGGCAAGAAGATCGGTGTTGTTGCGGGAACGCCGCCGGCTGCCAATCTTGCCAAGGCCGGTTACATGCGCAGCGTTGTTCCCTATCCCTTGATGGTGGACACACGCCTCGCACCGTCCATGGCTGACGTGATGATCAAGGACCTAATGAAGGGCACCATAGATGTGGCAGTCCTTTGGGGTCCAATGGCGGGCTATTATGCGCATGAGATCAATCCGGATCTGGCGGTTGTCTCGCTGGCAAAGGAAAAGTCCGGACATATGGCTTACCGGATCACCATGGGTGTGCGTCCGTCCGATCAGGAATGGAAGCGGACATTGAACAAGGTCATCAAGGAGAACCAGCCTGAGATCAATCGGATTCTGGGCGAATACCATGTGCCGCTGATAGACGAAAATGACAAGCCGATCACGCAATAGCCCGTTGGGCGACGCGCCGCCGATCTGCTTTGTCGTTGCAGTCCTTTTGATGAACACGGGTGTCAATCAGGCTGGTGCGGAAGGAAATGCGCCTGAACCGGAGGGATACCGGACAGAGATGTACCGGGCTCCCGTTCCTACGACGCTGAAGGGAGCGAAAGTGGTAACGACGGATGAGGCCATCGCTCTGTGGAAAGACAAGGAAACCGTTTTTATTGACGTGCTCCCGCATGATCCTAAACCGGCAAATCTTCCGGCCGGAACCATATGGCGAGACAAGGTGCGGGAGGACATCCCCGGGAGCGTCTGGCTCGCAAACACAGGGTACGGAATTTTGAACAAGGAGACGGAAGCCTATTTCCGCAAGGGACTGGAAACGCGGCTCGGGCATGAGAAGAATCGAAGGGTATTGTTCTATTGTATGGAGAATTGCTGGATGTCGTGGAACGCCGCCAAAAGAGCAGTCGAATGGGGATATCGTTCGGTCTTCTGGTATCCGCTCGGCACGGATGGTTGGATCGCGGCGGGGCAAGCCACACAAAAAAATGAACCCTATTAATTTAGATCCTGCGCCATGATGGCGTATGGTGGCGGAGAAAGATCACTGCGGTGATCTTTGGATAGAAGGAGGCTAGCATGAAGAAAATTTGGACAAAGCCGACCATGTGTCAGGTTGCTGCTGGTATGGAACTGACGCGTTACATGCCTGCTGAACTGAAGACGAAGAAGTAATCTCCAGTCTTCGCCCTGCGTGAGCCAATCACGCGGGGCGGATTCCGGCCTGTTGGGGTATTGCGCGCAATGCGATTGAAAATAATCGGCTCGGCGGCTGGCGGCGGGTTTCCCCAATGGAATTGCAATTATCAATTGAGCCGCCGCGCATGGAACGGCGATGAAAGCGTGCTTTCCCGCACGCAATCCAGTCTTGCCGTCAGCTCGAATGGAACGGACTGGGTTCTCTTCAATGCGTCGCCTGATATTCGCCAGCAGATCGCGGCAACACCGGAACTTCAGCCACAGGAGAACGGACGCTTGCGTTCGACGCCGATACGCGCGGTGGTCCTGACCAATGCCGATGTCGATCACATTGCCGGACTGCTCAGCTTGCGTGAGCGCGAGCCGTTCGTGATTTATGCGACGCGCCGTGTGCTCGATGTGCTTGAGGCCAATTCCATCTTCAACGTGCTTGATCGAGCGCTTGTTGACCGGCGTGAGCTGAAGATCGGCGGAAAAACCGATATTCTTGATGTCGCGAAAACTCCGACGGGAATTACCGTTGAAGCTTTTCCCGTCCCCGGCAAGGTGGCGCTGTTTCTTGAGGATAACAGCAAGGCAGGTGAAGGTTTCGGTACGCAGGAGGGCGATACAATCGGCCTTCACATTTCCTCGAGCGATGGCGAACAGGCAGCATTCTATGTCCCGGGTTGTGCGCGCATCGATGCGGCACTCAAGTCGAGACTGCACCGGGCCGATTGCCTGCTCTTTGATGGCACTCTGTACACCGACGACGAAATGGTTGCGGCGGGCGTCGGTTCAAAGACCGGCGCACGGATGGGGCATGTTTCCATTTCAGGTGAAAACGGGTCATTGGCTGCGCTGGCAGAACTTGGCATCAGCAACCGCATTTTCGTTCACATCAACAACACCAATCCCGTCCTTGACACCGCATCGGCCGCGCACGCCGCCACCGTCGATGCAGGCTGGAAAATAGCATTCGATGGCATGGAGGTCAGACTTTGAGCGAATTTGGCGATGCGGCACGTGGTGGACTATCTCCGGCCCAGCTTGAAAACGTTCTGCGTGACGTGGGTGCAGCGCGCTATCACAACCGGCATCCGTTCCATCACCAAATGACCAGCGGCGCTCTGAGCAAGGGTCAGATGCAGGCCTGGGCTCTCAACCGTTATTCCTACCAATCGGTCATTCCGCGCAAGGATGCCGCCATCATCATGCGGTCGGACGATCCCGCGTTCCGTGCCGAATGGCGCAAACGGATTGAAGACCATGATGGCGGTGACGGCTGGAGCGGCGGTATTGCCCGCTGGTTGAAGCTCGCAACGGGTCTCGGACTTGATGCCGATATGGTCAAAAGCGAGAAATTCGTGTTGCCGGGCACACGCTTTGCCGTCGGTGCCTATCTGTCCTACTGCACGAACCGGACAATGCTCGAATCCGTCGCGTCGTCGCTGACGGAACTGTTCTCGCCCATCATCATCGGCGAGCGCGTTCCGGCGATGCTGGCGAAATATGACTATATCACCGCGGACATTCTCGCCTATTTCGACAAGCGTCCGGCGCTTGCCTCGCGCGATTCCGATTTTGCACTCGCCTATGTAATGAAACATGCCGACAATGCCGAGAAGCAGCAGTCGGTGATCAATGCGCTTGTCTTCAAATGTGATGTCCTCTGGGCGATGCTGGACGCGTTGGCGCATGCTTATGGCGAGAAGGGCAATATACCGCCCGGTGCCTTTGTTCCGGAGGCAGCATGACTGCAGCAGTCCGCTCCCGAGTTATCGTGTCGATGCAGTCACGGCCTGCTTTGAGGCGTCATGTGCGGCTGCAATATGATGGTGTGCGCGAAGCTTGGGCGCTGTTGTCGCCGGAGAAAATATTTTGGCCGAATGAAGTCAGCCTCGACATTTTGCAGCTGTGCGATGGCCGCCATAATGTGGCACAGATGATTGCGCTTCTTGCCGATCAGTACACCGCGGAGCAGGAAGAAATCGCGCCTGATATCAGCGCCTTCCTGCAGGAATGGTCCGACAAGTTCCTGGTGTCGTTATGATGGGCCCTGTGCTGCCGCCGATTGGCATGCTGGCGGAGCTGACCCACCGCTGTCCCTTGCAGTGTGCCTACTGCTCCAACCCGGTTGAATTGCTCAAAGCAAACCGCGAGATGGATACGGCCGGCTGGCTTGCCCTGTTCGAACAGGCAGCGGATCTCGGGGTTCTCCAGGTGCATCTATCCGGCGGCGAACCGACACTGCGCACTGATCTTGCCGAACTCGTCGCCGGTCTGGCCAAACGCGGTGTTTACACCAATCTGATCACGGCCGGGGTCGGGATTGCCGAGGGGCGTATCGAAGCCCTCGCTGATGCCGGGCTCGATCATATCCAGCTGAGTTTTCAAGGCGCCTTTGCTGCAACGACCGAGAAGATAGGCAACGCTCGCGGCGCGCACGAAAAGAAGCTCGAAACGGCCCGTCGCGTTCGTGCGGCCGGTCTTCCACTGACCATCAATGCCCCAATACACCGCCATAATATGGAAGAGGTGCCGGATTTCATTGATCTGGCGCTTGAGCTTGGCGCGGAACGTCTGGAGATTGCCAATGTGCAATATGCGGGCTGGGCACTCGTCAATCGTAAGGTACTGATGCCCGAGCGGGAAGCTGTCGAGCGGCAGGTGCAGATCGTCGAGGAAGCACAGGAACGGCTTCGCGGTATCATGACGATTGACTTCGTCACACCCGATTATTTCGCCGTGTATCCCAAGCCATGCATGGGGGGATGGGCGCGGGATGCCTTCATGGTTGCACCGGATGGAACCGTATTGCCGTGCCACGCGGCCGCATCGATCAAATCACTGCATTTCGAACGCTTCGGCGCGTGGAGCCTCAGTCGCATCTGGCATGAATCCCCGGCGTTCAATGCGTTTCGCGGGACAGACTGGATGCAGGAGCCGTGCCGCAGCTGCGAACGGCAGGAAATAGATTGGGGCGGCTGCCGCTGTCAGGCCATGGCGATCGCGGGGGATGCCGCCGCGACTGACCCGGCCTGCATCAAATCACCGTTGCACGCGCGGATGGCCGCGCTGATCGATGAAGCTGTGACAGCAAAATCCCCGGACGTGACACCGGATGGCTTCATCTATCGCCGTATTGGCAAGACGGCTGGGCCCATTGCCTGAAGGCTATTGCTTGAGCATGGATTGGCCGATGGTCTTGGACAGGCTGTAAAGCCTCTGTTCGATGATTGTCGGCACCTCACAAACATAGGTTAAGGACTGCACGCGTTCTTGGAATATCCGTGTTTCCCAGGTCAATCGCTCATTGGCCCGGTCCAGATCATCCGGGTCTGTATCAGGTTTGCCGCGCATGGCATCGACCCTGGCCGCTTCCTTGCGCAGATCATCCGCTATTTCGCGCTGTTTGCCGGCATAGCGTGAAATGCCGGAGATGACCTGTATTCGCTCGCGGTTCAGTGTGTCGAACAGACCCTGGAACAGTAGCAACATCTTGTCATTCACCTGGTCCCTCGGCAGGCCGTTGGCAAATTCGACGATTCTGGTCCGGGCTGTATCGAGCGGATTGCGGCGCGCCGCCAAATCATCGACCAGAGCATGGATTGCAGCATCGTTGTCCCAGCCCTTTGCGGAGTCGGGAATATCCGGACCATTCCAAACCTGACCAACAGACAATTCGGGCACCTTGCGCTGCACGCAGGGCCAGGTCGGATCATTCTGCGCCGCGCCAAAAGACCCTCCGGCCGAAGCGGTGCAGATGAGAAGACTGGTTGCGATAATGCGACACTGTCTCAATTGTTTCCTCCCTCTTGTTTCTTGATGACGAGGCCCCTCGAGGGATCATAGGCGATGATGGCGCCGGCAATGAACACGAGAGTGAATCCGCAGACGACGGCAAGAGATATCCATTCGATCTTCCCATAGAAGGCGAACCGCACCAGCTCGACGGCATAGGTAAAGGGATTGAGCAGGCATATCTTGTAAAGCAGTGGACTGGCCTCCTGCACGCGCCAGAGTGGATAAAGTGCGGAGGAGGCGAAATACATTGGAAAGATCACGAAGTTCATGATCCCCGCAAAGTTTTCCAACTGTTTGATCATGGATGAGAGCAGCATGCCGAGCGCACCCAGCATCATACCTGCGATGAAGAGTGCCGGCAGCGTCAAGATGTAGCCGGACGCCGGCGCCTTGACGCCCCAGAACCAGGCAATGAACAGGAACGCATAGACTTGCACAATCGAGACGGCGACACCGGCGAGCAGCTTGGACATAAGCAGAAACCAGCGGGGAAACGGGCTGACCAGCAGGGTGCGCATATTGCCCATCTCCCTGTCGTAGACCATGGACAGCGAGGACTGCATCCCGCTGAACAGCAGGATCATCCCGCATAGGCCTGGCGTGATATAGACCTCATAAAGTACGTAGGTTTGATAAGGCGGGATGATTGAGACGCCGAGAACCTGACGGAAGCCTGCTGCAAAAATGAACAGCCAGAGCAGGGGCCGGACAAGTGATGAAATGAAGCGCTCGCGCTGATGCAGATAGCGAAGTCCTTCCCGCACGAGAATACCTTTGAGGCACACCAGATATTGCATGGGGCCAAAGCGGTTGTGTCCAATGCTCCTGATGGAAAGGTTGCCGGGGATATCGGTCATAGACGACCTCCGGCGTTCAAAGAGATGATACCGGTGAGGCGTGAGAACGCCTCGTTCATGGTGTCCGCGCCAGTATCCTTGATGACATCGTGCATTGTGCCATTGGCGACCAGCTTACCCTGATTGAGAACAATGATCTGATCGGCGTGGCTGACCTCATCGATCAGATGGGTTGCCCACAAAACGCTGATACCCTTTTCCGCTACCAGCCTGCGAATATCGGCAAGGATCGTCGCCCGCGATTTGATATCAAGTCCGACGGTTGCCTCATCGAGCAGCAACAGGGACGGCTGATGCAACAAGGCGCGAATGATTTCGACTCGTCTGATCTGGCCGCCGGAAAGATTGCGGGCTTTTTCATGCAACCGGTCGCTCATGTCGATCGACTGCATCAGCTCATGAATGCGCCGATCGGTTTCGCGTGACCCGATCCCGTGCAGAGAAGCGTGATAGGCCAGATTCTGGTGGATCGTCAGGTCGAGATCGAGTGTGCGGGCCTGAAAGACGATTCCAAGACGCCGCAACGCTTCGCCGGATCTGCGATCGATGTCGTTGCCGAAGACGTGGATGCGGCCATTGCGGGTGGCAAACAGATGGCTGATCAGGGAAAACAACGTTGTCTTGCCCGCGCCGTTCAAACCGAGGAGCACGGCAAAACGACCGGGCGCAATTGAGAATGAGATATTGTCCAGCGCCTGTCGCCTGCCATAGGAATAACTTACCGAGGCAAGTTCCAGCGCCGGTACGCTCGCATCCGTAGCCGGCTTGTCATGAATAGTCTTCAACTCAACGTCCGGACCCATCAAGCTCCACCCCTTGGTTACCCACTGCAGTTGCCGCGCTTGCCGATGTTAGCGCTTATTTGATGGTAATTGTCCCCTTCATTCCTTTGTCAGCAAGATCAGGCACCGACCAGGTGTATTTGCCTGGACGCACTGTCGTGAATTGAACACTCATTGTACCCGGGGAGTCGAATTCAAGCCAGGCGGGAGCGCCGTTCATATGCACTTCGAGGTTATTGATGACGATTTGATTCATCCAGACATTGCGGAAGAGGTCGGTGACGAATTTATACTCGAGGCCTGCGGCCGACGTAATCTTCCAGCGATAGCCCTGTCCGGCAACCAGCTCAAAATCCTTTTGGTTCACCGTGAACTCGCTGTCTTTGGAGCCAAGGATGAGTTCCGGCAGGTTCTTGCTGGAGCGGGTGACCGCAGGTGTCTTGGCTTCGGTTGCAGCCTTTGGTTCGGGTGCTGCTTTGTCGTCGTCGTCATCTGCCTGAGCCAAGGCAAAGGACGGGGCAAGCGCTATCCCAAGAAATCCGGCCAGTGCAAATCTTCTGAAAGTCGACATATGGTTCCTCCCTTTGGTCGATGATTTTGTCTAGTTCGGCGCAACCGCAACACCCCACGGCAATTGGCCTACGGTGACCGATTTGATCGGCTCATCCGTTGCGGTGTCGATGAATGTGATATCGTTGGACAGGCCGTTGGTGCTGATGATGGTTTTGCCGTCCGGCATGAAAGCAAGCTGCCAGACCCGCTGACCCACCAGGACATATTTTTCCACCTCGTAAGTCTCGGCATTGATAACGGCAACCCGGTTGGCGGGGCCAAGCGCCACGTAGGCTTTCTTGCCGTCTGCGCTGATACGTATACCGACCGGCTGGATTTGTTCTGAGCGCAATCCTTGAATGTCGAAGGTAATCTTGTGCTTTACCGCACGTGTCTTGTTATCAATGACAGAGACCGTGCCGCCAATCTCTGCCGATACCCACACTTCCGAACCGTCTGGCTTGAATTGCGCGTAACGCGGGCGTGAATCGACAAGCACGTTATCGGTGATCTGGTGCGTGGAAGTATCGATGAAATGCGCCATGTTGGTTGTTTCCGACGTATTGACGATGGTCTTGCCGTCGGGGCTCACACCCATGCCTTCCGGTTCCACGCCAACGGGAATTTCCGCAACAACCGCCCGTGTTTCTACATTGATGACCGTGACGAGATTATCGTTCTCATTGGCCACATAAAGCGTCTTGCCATCGGGGGACAGGATGAAGAGTTCGGGATCCGGACCGGAAGGCAAAGTGCCTACAATCTTGCCTGTGCTCGTATCAATCATTTGCACGGTGTCGTCGTCACTGGCACAGACATAGACTATTTTCCCGTCCGGCGAGATCGTGATGCCGCGCGGGCGCTGCCCGACGTCGATGGTCTTCACCACTTCCATTGATGTGGAATCGACGACGGTAATCGAATTGCCCTTCTCGTTGGAAACATAAACCATATTCGCCCAGCCAGGTTGCGCAAGAAACGGCAGCGCTGCGGCCGCAGCAAGTAGGCACATGTGATGTCGCATCCAGTCCTCCCATAGGTTTATCGTTTATTTGAGCCTGCACTTGGTTTCCGGCCTGTCGACACCCAGCGTATCCAGCTCCGAGAACTGGTGCAGGAAGCCTGCTTGCGGTGACGTCGAAACGACGCCGTGTCCGTCACCGATCAGGATCGGCTGCCGCAATTGCCAGTTCCAATTGCGGAATGTGAGCTTCTGGCCTTTGAAAGCCGCAATGGAGAATTCATCGGATTTGATGTAATCCTCGACCTGTTTGGTCTCGGCGCTTTTCGTCCGTGTTATCGCTTCCCCCAGAATGCGCGCAGCCGTCCATGCCTGCATGTCTTTCGACAACATGCGCCGTCCGGTCATCTTGGCGAAACGGCTCTGGATCTGAACGCCGCCCCATTGTTCGCTGGCCGGATGCCAGCTCGAGGCCACGAGACCTGCGGTTCCCGCCACCGGCCGCGGCGTCCATGTCCTGTAAGGAACATAGCTGCCGAAGACTTCGCTTTCATCGGCAACAATGACGACGTCATGCTCGGGCAGGTTTTGTGTGAAAACCGGCATCTGTTGCTGGACAAGGACGACGCCACTGTCGGTTCTTCGTGCCGTACCCCGGTCTTCGTACAGGCGTTCCTCAACGATTGTTGCACCGAAGCGGCTCGCGGCACGCCGGACGGCGTCAGCATAGAGCTTGTCATTCTCGTGCGAGCCATAAAGCAGCACCCATTTGCGCCATTGCTTCCAGACAAGATATTGCGCCAGCCCGTCTGCAAGCATGCTGCGTGTCGGTGCAGTGTGGAAGACATTTGGGCGGCACTCCTCCTCGCGTAAAATGTCATCGGTCGCGCCAATGTTGAAAAGCAGCACGCCGGCGTCCTTTGCGATATCCGCTATGGACAACAATTGCTTGGCGGAAACATCCGCAAGGATGAAGCGATCGCCGCGCGCAACCATCTCCTTGAAAGCCGGAACCACATCGGCGTTGAATTTTGTTTCCGTGACATCGAGCGTGAATTGCTGGCCGAGAAATTTGCCTGTCGTGTTGTTGTCGCTAATCGCGACATTCGCACCGGCAACACCTTCGTCGCGCGGCGGTATATCCAGAACCGAGAGGGCCAATTGCGGTTCGTAGGCGCGAAGATAGCCAATGCGCGCGTCCACACCCGGCTTTGCTGATTGATTTGCTGCTGGCTGCTGCGCCGATAACTCAGACACGTTGACGAACAGCAAAAAAAAGCCGAATAAAAACGTGAGAGTAATTGGCACCGTACTCTTCATGACCAAACCATTCATACTGCCGCCATTCAAGTAATGGCGGTGGGTTAAGAACAGAGGTGCCCATAGTGTTTTTAAACAACCCCACCACAATCTCAACCCTTCGAGTCAGCTTTTCTTGCATGCGAGGCAAAGTTTCTCGGTTTCATGCGGGGGCAAGCCAATGACGAAGATGTTGGCCAGTGTGCAGAACCGTCAGGAAGCTGAAATTGTCTTTCAAAGCGGTGCGGATATCATCGATATGAAAGATCCGGCCAACGGCGCACTTGGCGCGGTTGACCTGAGCAAGGTCTTGGAAGTGAAGGACTTTATATCAGGCAGGCGGCCCATCAGTGCAGCGTGCGGCGATCTTCCCATGCATCCGGAAACGATCTGGCGGACGGTGAAAGAGTTCGCAGCAGCAGGTCTGGACTATATCAAGATAGGTTTGTTTCCGTCCGGGCAGTTTGAGGCTTGCGTAACGGCGCTGCAGCCTCTCACCTTACACAATAAATTGATTGCCGTCGTCTTTGCCGACAATTGGAGCGATTACAGTCAAAACTTGTTTGAAATCTTGGCAGTTGGCGGATTTCATGGCGTGATGATCGACACCGCCGACAAATCCAAGGGCCGCTTGCTCAATCATCTGTCTCCAGACCAGATCGGCAAATTCATCAGGAATGGCCAGTCGAACGGATTGATGGTCGGCGTCGCGGGATCGCTCGAAGCACCGGATATCTCGCGGCTGTTAACCCACGATCCGGATTTTATGGGGTTTCGTGGGGCGCTCTGCGCTGACCTTGACCGCAAGGCATCCATTGATGCGCTGGCAACGGTGAAGATACGTGGTCTGATTCCCGAAGTGCTCGAGCAGGGACTGCCTGCCAGCGTCGATTACAAACTGCTTGCTGCGCGGGGGTATTTTCCTGAACCGGAAGAGGCGGGACTAGGCACGGACAAGATTTTCGTTCGTGATTTTGTTTTGCCTGTGCATATCGGTGCCTATCGTTTCGAGCATGGGAAATCACAGAAGGTACGGTTCGACGTGACGGCCGAGGTTTTGCGGGTCACGCGCAATCCCGAGGATATGCGGCACGTGGTTTCCTACGATCTCATCATGGACGGAATTCGTGCCATCGTTGCCGAGGGCCACGTCGAGCTTGCCGAGACATTGGCGGAACAGGTGGCCGCACTGGTGCTTAGAAATCCACGGGTGACGCGGGTCTTTGTCCGCGCGGAAAAACTCGAAATTGGGCCCGGCGGCGTCGGTGTCGAGATCGAGCGTACGCGCGATGTGAAAAATTCAGCCAAGCTGCGGTTTGCGCAGGTGCATGGGGGACGGAAGTCCTCATGAGGCTGCTTGTCGTGAAGCTTGGAGGAAGCACGGCGGGCCATGTGGAAATGCGGCGCTGGATCGAGGTGCTGGCAAGCGCAACGTTTCCGCTGGTGATTGTTCCCGGAGGCGGCCCTTTTGCCGATCAGGTGCGGGTCTCGCAAAAGCGTCTTGGCTATTCGGACGAAGCAGCGCATGCGATGGCAATCCTGGCGATGGATCAGTTTGGCATTGCTGTTGCTGAACGTCATGAACGTTTCCAAACGGCGCGGTCCATCGTGGAGATCGCTGACGCACTTGAAGCGGGGCTCATACCCGTCTGGTTGCCATCTGTGATGACAGCCGGAGCACCGGACATTCCCATGTCGTGGGATATCACTTCGGATAGTTTGAGCGCGTGGCTCGCCGGACAATTGCAAGCTGACGCAGTGCTGCTCATCAAGCAGACCGATGAACACCACTACTATTCATCGGTAGAAGATGTTGCCGCTGCGGGCATCGTCGACAGTATGCTTCGGGATATGCTTGGAGACGGCATGACCCTTCATATTGCCGGGCCGGCGATGTTGGATGCATTGGATTTACCCTTGGCAGGCTTTCCCGGACGCGTGATGATGCGCAGCAGTTATTTCGAAGCAACGGGTGAGCAATGACACGACTGCATACGCCGCGATGGGCTTGGGCGCTGACCGGCTCCGGCCATTTCTTCGTGGAGAGTTTCGAGCTCATAAGAACACTCGAACATTGTGACGTGTTCGTCTCCAAGGCCGCCAATGAAGTCCTGCGCATGTATAAGGTGAAGCTCGATTTTCCCGAGACGACACGGGTTTTGCATGACAAGACCGCAAGTTCCGTGCCGGTTGGCGGCTTCTACAACGGGGTTTATCATACTGCGGTTGTTGCCCCGGCGACGTCGAATACCGTCGCCAAATGTGTCGCCGGCATTTCGGATTCCCTTCCGACCAATGTTTATGCGCAAGCGGGCAAATGCCGGGTGCCGTCCATTGTCTTTGCCTGTGATACGGCACCTGAGCTTGAGACGATGGCACCTGGCGGCATGGTCAAAGTCTATCCGAGGCCGATCGATCTTGAAAACACGGCACGTCTCAAGACCTACGAGCGGACCGAGGTCGTCGAGTCTCTGGCAGAGTTGAAGGCAGCCATCGGGCGCCGTGCCAAAGAGGTCGCTTGATATGGCGGAGCATCTCCTGTTCCTGACCGGGCATTTGGCCCGTTCACGGCTGGAGCGCATCCTTGCCGGCCTCAATGACGTGGCGTTCACCTATGAAATCGTCGACATCGGCGTGAAGGTTGCGGCGCTTATGAGTGAGGAGATTATCGCGCGTCGGTTGAAATTGCCGGTGACCGCCGACCGTGTCATTCTGCCCGGGCGATATCGCGGCGATCTTGATCGTCTGGGCCAGCGCTTTGGCGTTCCTTTCGTCCGGGGCCCCGATGAAGTTGCCGATCTGCCTGTCTTTCTCGGCCGGGTGGGCAACCCCGTTGATCTATCCAGGCACAATATGCGTATCTTTGCAGAAATCGTCGATGCGTCGGCATTGTCGCTGGAGGCATTGACGCAGCGCGCTTTGAAACTTGCCGCTGCAGGTGCCGATGTCATCGATCTCGGCTGCCTGCCTGAAACGCCGTTTCCGCATCTTGCCGACGCCATTCGCCGTTTAAAGGCGCAAGGCCTCTCCGTCAGCGTGGATTCCGCCAACCCCGGGGAACTTGAAACCGGTGCCGCGGCTGGTGCGGATTATCTACTAAGTCTGACTGAGGAGACCGTTGATCTGGCGGTAAGATACAACGTTACCCCAATCCTCATTCCTGCGATTGCCGGCGATCTCGATTCGCTTGGCCGTGCGATTCACAAGGCACAGACAGCCGAAATTTCTTTCATCGCCGATCCGGTTCTCGATCCCATCCATTTCGGTTTTACCGCGTCGCTTGGCCGATTCATGGAGGCACGCCGCCGCTGGCCGGATATCCCGATGATGATGGGTACGGGCAATCTGACCGAGCTCACCGATGCGGATTCCTCCGGTGTAACGGCGCTGCTCTCGGGTATCTGCTCGGAACTGTCGATAGACAATGTTCTGGTCGTCAATGTCAGCCCCCACACCGTTCGCACGGTCGAGGAGCATGACCACGCCCGCCGCATGATGTTTGCAGCCAAACAGGATCATGCCCTGCCGCGTGGCTATGACGCGGGCCTGTTGCAGGTTCATGATCGCAAACCCTATCCGAACAGCGTTGAGGATATCGCCGCGCTGGCCGGTGATGTGCGGGATGCCAATTTCCGCATTATGACCGCGCCGGATGGCATCCATGTTTTCAACGCCAGTGGTCACGCGACTGCGCAGGGTGCATTTGAACTTTTTCCGCGCCTCGACGTTGAATCGGATGGCGCTCACGCATTTTATCTGGGTGCGGAACTGACCAAGGCTGAAATAGCCTGGAAACTGGGCAAGCGTTACGCGCAGGACGAACCACTCTCCTGGGGAGCGGGTGCGCCGGAAGAGCAGGCGGACCGCCTCAGGTTAAAGGAAGCGGGCCACACGTTGCGATCAAAGAAGGATAGGGCGACTTGACCTATATCAGGGAAACCATCGTCACCACGGTCGATGCCGCCGGTATTGTTCACATTGCACCGCTTGGTATCATCGAGCAGGATCATGGTTGGATCATCGCTCCGTTTCGTCCTTCAAAGACACTGGAGAACCTGGCGGCCGTCCCCTTCGCCATTGCCAACTATACCGACGATATGCTGGTGTTTGCCGGTTGCCTGACGGGACGCAAGGACTGGCCGACTGTTGCCGTCGCGGATTGTCCGGTCCCGCGTCTCCAATCCGCGCTCAGCCATTCCGTGCTCGAGGTGGTGTCTGTCGATGATGACGGGCTGCGGCCGCGTCATTTCTGCAAAGTGGTTTCCGAGGCGACGCACGCCCCTTTTACCGGGCTCAACCGTGCCAAGGCTGCAGTGCTCGAACTGGCTATTCTGGTCAGCCGGCTGCACATGCTGCCGCAGGACAAGATCGAGGCGGAAATCGCCTATCTTACGATTGCAATTGACAAGACTGCTGGACCGGATGAACTGCTGGCCTGGTCATGGCTGCTGCAGCGGGTAAAAGAGCATCAGGAGACGGCCGATTCCAAAGGCAAGAGCGCGGCCCATCCTTCCGGCACAGCCTAGGTTATCCCTGCAAGTACATTGAAGCGAGCAGCGCGACCGCTGCCGCCGGCGCAGCTTTGCTGGCATCGTCGCGTGCACCTGGCGCTGCCGGTATCAACGTTCCGAAATCGACATAGGGCCGGTCCATGCGCTTGGCGAGCTGCCTGATCTGCGGTCTGCCAATACCGGCACCGACAATCGGCGCATCGGCAGCCGGCGCAAGATCGCTTGCGATGCGAAATGCGCCATCATGGATCATTCGCAACTGGTGCTCGCTGAACCACCGGGCAATATCGATCCATTCCGCCTCTTTAAGGTCACTGCTATCGCGCCCGACCATGCGCGCCAGTCTCTGGATCGATCCGGCGAGCGTTTTCGGCTGGCGGTCGGCGGATGGATATTTATCATCTGCTTCATCCAGCGTGCCGAGAATGCGGCCGAGATCGGCGGTGTTGGCGAAATATTCGTTCATGAGCGGCGTCATATGCCCCCCTACCGGGACGAGCGCCGCGATGCCGATCAGCGCCGAGCGGGCAAATCCCGTATAGACCAGTTCACCCGTCAACAGTCGCTCCGCATCGGAATAGCCGCGATGGATGAGGTTGCCGTTCATGAAGGCAAGAATATCCGTCGTTGTTGACCCCATATCGACAAAAAGACCGGTATCGGCCAGCTTTGCACTCAGTGATGCCGTTGCGTGCCAATTGGCCGAGGCGATATCGCTCCCCAGGCCACGGGCGGTAGCAATGTCGCAGAAACCTCCACGACCCGCATAGATAAGCGTGTTCTCGTCGCCGAATTTCTCTCCGATGAAATCGAGGAGGCCGGCAACTCCCGCATCGCGGGACGTGAATGTATCCGAGAGTTCTCCAGTCATGGTGAATACATTGAAAGTGCCGTCTGCCTGCAAAGGCCCCAGCTCGCGTAGAGCCTCGCGCACCTGATCGACACCAAGCCAAAGCGGTGTCTTGAAGATTCTTGCCGAGACAATCTCGCCATTTCGGCATTGTGCCATCTTGAGATGGGCACCGCCCACATCCCAACCTGTGATCAGGGGCTTTCCTTTGCTGGCAAATCGGGATTTCATGGCTGTATCATTCCTTGGATTCTGCTCGTGCATATCATTCCGGTACTCGACATAAAAGATGGTCTCGTTGTCCGTGCTCACATGGGCAATCGCGCGGCCTATCGGCCCATCGAAACACCGCTCAGCCCAACGGCCGATATCCTCGATGTCGCGCAAGGCCTACGCCAGCTCTACCCCTTTCCTGCATTTTATGTCGCTGAACTGGATGCCATACAGCAAGGACTTGCCGCCGGTGCGCTGGAGCGTCTGAAGCCATTGGTTGCCGTGGCTGATGTCTGGCTGGATGCCGGCTTCGCAAGCCTGCGCCAATTGGAAGGCGTCTTGACGATGGACGGTGTCTGGCCGGTATTGGGTTCGGAGTCCCAGGCCGATACCTCCGTGCTTGGGCATTTGAGCGGAAATCCGCGGCTGGTTCTCTCCTTGGATTTTCGTGGGGATGAGTTTGTTGGACCTCCCGCGCTTTTCGAGAATGCGGATCTTTGGCCTTCCCGGGTTATCGTGATGACGCTTCGCCGCGTTGGTAGCAATGCGGGGCCGGATTTCGAACGATTGACCGAGATCAAGCGCCGCGCCGGTGATCGCGCCGTCATTGCGGCTGGGGGCATTCGACATGCCGCCGATCTTGAACAACTGGAAGCGCTTGGCATTTCAGCAGCACTTGTGGCGACCTCTCTGCACAACGGCTCCCTTTCCCCGGAGGCGATCTCATCGCTGATGAACGGGAACGATTCCAGGACGGGGTGAACAAGGGGATTGATTGCTCTTCCCCTTGTCCGGGTCAGAAGCCCAAACTTTTTGCCAACCGGCGCAACAGGCCATCCGGTGCAACAGAGGGCATACTCTGTGCGAGGTTGTCTCTTGTCTAAGCGCTGAAGGGATGTTTCACGGAATCGCGCTGCGCGGTTGCTTCGGCGGCAGTCGGCTTGCCCGTTACTGCGCGCTCAAGAGCTTCCTTGGTTGCACGATAATTGAAGTCCTGAATCTTGGCGTCGTCTTCAGCCTCCCAATGGATGAAAACACCGACGCAGATAAACAGATCGTCTGCTTCATCTGCTGGAATCGTGCCGTCTGCAACGCTGTCCTGGACCGCTTTAGCCACCGCATGCTGTGCCGGGCCAAACATCTGGACCGCCTGCTTGGCTCCTTTGATGGTAACCTTGTTGAACAGAATGGTGTTTGGCTTGCACGCCAAATTCGGCGCGATGACTGCAAGCAGGGATGTGAAGCCATCCTTGTTGTTCGTCAATGCATTGCAGAATGCTGTTTCAACTGCACTGCCGCGCGGTCCGATCAGAAGATCGATATGCGCAACTTCGTTCCCATCGCCTACAAGCGACTCGCCAACCATAACCTTATTGATTTTAGCCACAGCCAAATTCCTCCCTAAACTGTTTCCAAGTGGTTTGTCCAAAGACGCCGTACCTCGAGACACGACTCTCGATGGACAGCTATCCTTGTTCACAGCACCCTCAGAACGGGGTCGGTTGGCCAGATAGCAGCGGACAAAATCCGCTGGAGAAATTCAAGCATTTACCTCGCCATTATGCAAGAGCCAGATAAGTCTGGATGCAAAAAGGGTCGCAACTGTAAGATCAGCCGAGGTGCCTGGATTGATATCTTGAGCTTTAAGTTGAGCATCGAAAGCAAGGAGCAGTTTTTCTCGCTCGCGGCCGTCGTGCATCTCCATCATCCGCGCAAGGATTTTCTCTGCGGCCAGTCGCGTTTCTTCGGCAATTGGCGTGCCGTGTTTGCGGATGATATGGCTATCGGGAAAATTCGAGAGAAAATACAGATAAACCAATACGCTCGGCCACATCGCTGGTTCATTGCGCTCGATGGCTGCGCCATGAGCTGACAAACCGCCGGTGAAGATGTCGGAAAAGTTCGTCGCATATTGCCGGGCAATCATGTCCCGCTCGGATGCAGCACGCATGGCTTCCAGAAGCGGCACATCCGGTTCATTGGCAACATCATGTTCCGGCGCCGATCCGAGGCCGCCTGGCTGCGCCAATGTGATCGCCGCGAATACGTCGCGCGCATCCTTCATGTCGAGTTGGGCGAGTGTCGCGGCGAGGCTGAGTGGCAGGTCTGATGTCTCACTAGCAGCTGCCCGCGCAAGCGGAGCGCACAGGAGAAGAATGCCCAGATTCGTGTTGGTCTGAACCTTCAGTCGCGTCGCGGTAACGGCCGCAAGAATACGCTGGCCGACAGAATCGGCGGGATCGCTCAGCGGGCCGGATGAGACCTGCGCGCTGTCGAAAAACTGCTGCGCATTCATGCGATGACCATCCGCGAAAACATGCACGTTGCCTGGTTTCAGTGCCTCGATCTCCTGATAGCAGGCGTCGATATAGGCGCGGCGGATGTGTTCGCGTGTCAGGCTCACGCTGCAGGCCTCTCACCGATGTCAGGTTCAATCCGGGTGACAAGTGCGGCGGCAATGCAGTCTGCAATGCGAACCGGCACAACCGATTGAAGCCCGGACCAGGCCGGCATGCTGTTGACTTCGAGAACAAGAAGTTTGCCATCAGCCGCAGGGATGATGTCGATCCCGGCAAAATCCGTGCCGATGGCGGCCGACGCGGCGAGCGCAAGTTCTTCCAGCTTGCTCATCAACGGGCCAATGACCGGCTCCGCTTTCGCGCCCTTGGCAATGTTGGTGATCCATCCTTCGGCCCGGCGTGCCATCATACCCAGCACTTCTCCCGCGCAGGTGAAGACCCGATAATCGCAGTAAGGTGGTCCTGGCCGTGCCACGAAACGCTGTAAATAATAAACATCATCCATTTCCTCCGGCTGCGGCAGGTCCTCAATGCTGCGGATCAGCCGGATCCCCCGGCCTTGCGAACCGAAAAGCGGTTTGAGCACCAGTGGTCCATGCGTAAGTTCCCGCTCTGCAATGATTTTGGCATTGGCCAGACTTTCAACCGCAAAAGTTTCCGGTGTCGGTAACCCTGCCTGTGCCAGGAAGAATGTCGTCGTGGACTTGTCGACGCACCGCTCGATCGCCTTGGCAGAATTCCAAACAGGAACGCCAAGATGAGCAAGGGCGTGCAGGATCCCGAGACGGCGCGTGATCGCCTCGAATGTTCCTGATGAAATCGACCGTACGATCACGGCTGCGGGTAAGGCGCCGTTCATGCGCGGGACGGCAATGCCGGAGGGGTACCGGGTATCAAAACCGATATCTGCCAGCGGCAATGTCTGAACATTGAAGCCATGCGATCGCAGTGCGGTGCGCAGTTGTTTCACCTGACCGTCGGGCCGGTCGGAAAGGATCAGTATTGTTTCTGTCATTGTGTCCGTCAGTCCAGGGATTGTTTGAGCATTGCTTCATGGATTCCGCCGCTGCGGAAAGTATCGCCGGTTTCGATCGCGGTAACAATGACCTCGGCGGGGCTGAACAGATGTGGGTCGATCGCGTAGAAATCACCTTTGAACTTCTTGAATATGTCGGCAAAAGGCTGGCCGTGGTCGCGTGATGTATGGCTGGGAAGCTGTTCAGCGAGTGTGCGTGCGGCTTCTGAGGTGCCGCGCACGAAAAGCTGGACGGTGCCGCCATAGATGATCGCGTCGTTGGTTCTGCCCATCGCCTTCAGAAAGTCCGGATGCGGAGCAGGGATGGGCGCGCGGCCCGCGCCGTCAACGATGTCACCCAGCGGAAATTTCAGATCGTGCGCCTTGTGCATTGCGACTTCAAGGACACGCCCGACAATCTGCACGGCACCCGTCAGACTTTGCGTCGGTGCATAGATGAATGTCAGGTTCTCGGGTGCAAATCCTGTCGCCTTGGACACTTTCTCAACGATGGCTACAGGCGGCGGCGTCGTGGTTTCAAGCACGATGACCGACGATTTCGCCTCAGGTTCACGATAGGCAATTTCATCAAAGAGTGGCTCGACCCGCGCCAGTGTCCTGGCTGGCCCCGATCCCATGGCGAAGTATTTCTCGTGCGAGAGGTTCCAGCCGGCATACTGGCTGGCAAGGCAGGCCAAAACCGGTTGTGAAGATCTGACATTCACGCTGTAGGGCCATTTGCCTGTATCGAGTGTTGCCGAAACCACGCCAAGACCGCCCATGCAGATTTCGACAATCCGCAGTCCGGCTTCGACGCCGCCCGTACAACTTGCCCCTGCGTCAATCACATGCTCGCCAAGGTTGCCACGACTGTGATTGATGCCAAGCCGTTCCGCTTGCTCGATCATCTTATCTGCCAGATGTTGAGCGCTTCTGTTGAGATAGGCGTGACCGTCTCTCATGAAAACTCCTCCCTCCAATTAACCGCGAGTTGTTTGACGCGGCCCTTCACGGCTTTCATCGCTGCGGAGGCAGAGGGAGCCGTGGCGAAAACGGTACAAACAGGATCACCGGCTTGAAGGGAGGTGCCTGCTGTTTGGTGGTCTGCGGTGAGCGTCGGCCAAACAACATCCGGAAATGCGCTGATGGCTTTTGCGGTATAGGCGATTGCCGAGGCCGCCGAGATTTTGTAGCTGGGTATCGAGAAATCCGATCCGGTGACCGCATGTAAATGCTGGCGCAAAAGAGGCGTTTCTTCCGTATCGAAAATATCAAGCGTGGCACCTGGTCGTGGATTGATTTCGATGAGATGCAGACCCTCTGCGCCAGTGATGAAATCGGCGCTGCATAAACCGGTCAAACCGGTCCGTCGGGTCAAAGCCGTCAGCCAATCGCCTATCTGCTGTGTTCTGCGCGGGTTGTAGCGGAGTAGCCGGACCGCGCCTCCATAGCGAAAGGGGCTGTTTTCCGACGGAGAAAACCATTGCCGGCTCAGGCCAATCACGTGCGCCTTGTCCCCATTGGCCAGAAACAGGGCAGAGAGATTCCTGCCTCGAACGAACCGCTGAAAATAGTATTCTTGTCCCGATGTTCCGCGATGCGCAGGCCTGACATGTGAACCGCCTGCACCACCGGTCAACTTACTCAGCCAATCCCGAGGATTGTCGGGAGTGTCGAAACATATATCGGGATGCGGTATGGCAAACTCGGTGCACAGCTGCGACAGAGAGATGGGGTCCTTGACGAGACGAACCGTCCTGGCGCCGTTTCCTGCAACGGCAAAGTGTTGTGAAATCGCCTCTATCATCTGCGGATCGCGCTCGAAACCAGAGCCGTAGATCACGGCCACCGGGTCATCATCCCCGGCCAGTTTTTGCAGCGTTTCAACGAGATGTTTTCGGTCGATACCGTTCTGCAGGCTTCCCGAGAGTTTCACGGCGCGTTCCGCCAATGCCAGCGTGTCAGCATCGTTGAAGAGGTCGGCAACCAACGGCCGCAAGCCAGCCCGCCGCGCTGCCGCGGCAAGCGAGCGTCCAGAGACAGCGGCTATCAGAACCGCATTATTTGGCGAGTTCGCGAGCAAGGGCAAATGCGTCCCGAAAATCAAAGATAACCGGCTTCTTCGCCTTGATCATCTGTTCGAACAAACCGGCTTGAGTCTTGTATTTGACATTACCGATAGAAAGCGGGCCAATGCCGACAGCTTCTGTCGCATCGAGCGGATCGGCATTGGCGTTGACCTTCAGTCCTTCGATACCAGCTGGCGGAACGGCGTTGACGTCGGCAGCGATCAGAAGCTTGCCGGCCTTGCCGAGTTGTGCGGCCGATATGACCTGCACACCCGCTTTTGCGGCGGCCAGCACGACCTCAGCGGTTCGCAGGACCTCCATCTTTTTCGCTTCGGTTGACCCGTCGGCTGGCTCAACAGTCAGATTGAACCTTTGCTTGATCGACGCGGCGATCGCCTTCACCCGCTCAATGCCGTCATGGCCGATGACCGTCACGTTTGCCCCCTGCTGGGCTGTAATCACCGCGGTGCAATAGCCGACCACGCCTGTCGCGCCGAAGACTGCCACGCTGGTTCCTTCCAGTTTGCGGCCGTGAATTTTGGCGAGGGCCTTTTCGACTTTGGCCACCATGGCGGCGGCGGTTGTGAATGATCCCGCCGGGTCGGCAAACACCGAGATTTCGAAGGGCGGAACCATGGCATTCCTTGCTGCATCCAGCATGTCGAGCGCTGCGGGCGCGTCCTTGCCAGCAAGGAAAATGCCCGTGGCCACACCCGCATCCGGTGGCCGCGAGAATATGGCGTCTTGAACAAGATTTCCGACATCCGAAAGAGTGACGTCGGTGTAGGGAACAACGGCGTCATAACCTGCGTCGAGCGCCATGTTGACGTCGAAAGGGCTCATTTGCCGAAGCGGGGTTAGCATATGCAGGATCGTTTTGCGGCTCACGGTATCCGCTCCTTCTTGATGACGGCGCCCATGGTACAAGCTCTGGCAAGATTCAGAGCGGTATGCGTGATATCAGCCCCGGCATTTCTTCCTGCGACGATTTGAATGGCCGTGCCATGCGGGTTGCTGTGGATGGTATTGACGATCCGCTCGGCTTCCGCCTGTGACGCGGCGAAGGCGAAGCCCGTCGGTCCCCATGAACTCTGGCCAATACCGACTGCGCCAGCCTCTGCAAGCCGCCTTATGGTGGTTTCAACCCGTTTGCTGGTGAAAATTCCACCCTGTGCGGGTGCAAAGTAATTGCCGATCTCGGTCTGGATGGCGGCGATCGATCGGCCAAACGAGGCGAGGTTCCGTTCGATCAGGCCGGGCATGGCGCTCATCAGCACAAGACGGCTGATCGCTGCCGATGTCGCCACCGGGAACGGTGGTAACGCCTTGAAAGCTTCGACCTCGGCATTGCCGTGAATGCCTTGGGTTGACGTGTCGAAGACCAGAATGATTCGCCATTCCTCGGGAAATGCAATCCGCGAGATAATGGTGGGTGCAGCGCCGTGGGTGGCTTTGCCCGCATCGATAATGACACCCCCCGCGTCGAAAGCAGCTATGCCGATGCCGGATCGCGCCCCGCGTCCCAGCAGATGGGCATCGTTCACGATATCAAGCGGTATCGCATGCAGGGTGCGCAGCGCCGCTGCAACGGCAAGGGCAATCTGGGTGCCGGAGCCGAGGCCGATATGTCGGGGAATGGTTCGATGCACGACAACCCTGTGGTGCGCCGTGATCCCAAGATGACGGGAAAGGGTTGCAACATGCTGCGCAACGCGTTCCCGCTCGTCTCCTTCGATATGGGCTTTTGCCGCGCGGGAGATCGTCAGAACGGTCGAAATGTCCTGAATGGGTAAGCCAATACTGCCGAACCGGTCCTGACCAGGTTCGGGTACGTTGCGTGGTATATCAAGGAAGCCAAGGTGAAGACGGGCCGGGACTTCGATCGTGACGGATTCCGACATTTGCTTAATTTACACAATCTCAGAAATCGGGCCCTGCGGTATGATATCGTCTTTCGGGCGAGGCGCAAGCACCATGAGCAAAGAAGTGGAGGATTGGTCAAATGGTTGAAGAAGCGAAAGGGGCGAGGCCCGCTGAAAAGGTGTATTCAGAACCTGAAATTATTGCGAGACTCGAGAAAGATCTGCCGCACTGGCGCTATGAGAACGGCTGGATTCGCCGGAAATACAAGACGCATGGCTGGAAATCGACCCTGATGGTCATCAATACTATCGGTCATCTGGCGGAGGCGGCCTGGCATCATCCGGATCTTAAGGCATCGTATGCCTGGGTGGAGGTGCTGTTGATGAATCATGCTGCCAAAGGCGTTACAGACAAGGACTTCGATCTTGCAGCGAAGATTGAAAGCGTTGTCCAATGGCAGCCGGGCCAGGAGGCGGGATCGCTTGAAGGGACGCCGCAAACTGACCAGCGCTTTGCCTATATCAAGTACGACAATTGATCCCGTAAACTTTTGCGTCTCCACAGGGTTCACATTCGAGAAAAAATAGCTAAGCTCAGGTTGGCACCAGAAAGTTGCGGAATATGTCGGTTGCATGGATTGGCAGCCAGCCGGTACCTTTGACGGATGCAATTCGGAATGCTGCGAAGCTTCTGGCATCATGCCGCTGCCCAGTTTTCACTCTCGATACGGATGTGCATGGTACGCGCAGCACCATCGCGTTGGCGACCATGTTGGGCGGCGCTTACGATCACGCCAAAGGTCAGGTGCTTGCAAATGAAGTTGCATTGTTCACGGATCATGGCGGCATGTTCACGACACCGGGAGAAGCGCGCCGTCGCTCCAGCCTGATCATTCTGGTCGGTGAAATCCCGCCCCTGCACCACGACCTTTTGCAGGCCTGGGCGGCCTCGCAACCCGATCTTGGTGACAAACACAGCCGTCGCTGGTTTCACATCGCGAGCGATGAAACGAGTTCATCGCATGGCAAGCTTCTGCGGCAGTTGAAGGCTAAACCGCTGCGCGGCGAGGGCCTTTCGCTGGAAGCGACGCTGGCGCTTCTGCGGGCTCGATTGCAGGGCCGTCCTGCATTGTCCTCGCTGAGCAATATCGATTCTTTTGAAAAGGCCCTGGCGACCGCGCAATTCCCGGTTTTCGCGTTTTCCGGCAGTTCAGTTGAAACTGCGGGTCTCGTCATGTTGCAGGGGTTGATCGCCGACCTGAACAGAAAGGGGCGTGCCAGCAGTGTATTCCTGCCGGCTGATGACGATGCATGGGGTTCTGCTCTTGCCTCGCTGTGGATGACCGGATTTCCACTCCGGACAGGTTTTATCAATAGCCTCCCAAGCTATGACCCGGTGCAATGGGACGTCCAGCGCATGATTCATGCGAAGGAAGCGGATCTTCATGTCTGGGTGTCGGGGCGCGGCGGTCAAACTCCCCCCAAGGGGGAAAAGATCGCCTTGATTTCGTTGAGCCGGACCGAAGTACCAACAGCTGGCGCGTCGGTAACGATTGCCGTTGGTCAGGCTGGGGTGGATCATGATGGTGTTGCCTATTCGAGCCGGATCGGCACGTTCAGAGCGGTACAGGCCGTCACGCCGTCGCATCTGCCCAGTGTTTCAAAGGTCATAGGCCAATTGGCTGATGCATTGCCTGGAAGAAGGGAATTCGCATGCTGATCCGCTTGTCAGGTGGTGACGTCGTCGACCCAGTCAACGGCAAAACCAGCCAGCGTGACGTTTGGATCAGGGATGAGGTGCTCATCGATGCGCCAAAGGGTGAAGCGGCAGATCAAACCCATGATGTTTCGGGTTGTATCGTCATGGCTGGCGCTATCGATATTCATTCCCATATCGGTGGCGGCAATGTGAATACCGCGCGGCTGCTCCTGCCGGAGCATCACGCGGCACACATGCCAAGGCCTGCCAATACGCCACTGTCGAATGCAGGCTGGTCGACTTTCCAGACCGGCTGCCTCTATGCGCAAATGGGTTTCACGACGGTGGTGGAGCCGGCCATGGCGCCCTACACCGCGTTGCATACGCATCTGGAGCTGGCCGATATTCCGATTATCGACAGGGCGACATTGGCGATACTCGGCAATGACGATTTTACCCTGTCTTTGCTGCGTGACGGCAAATCGTCGGCAATGATCGACGACTATGTGGCGTGGGTGGTTGGTTCAACACGCGCTCTTGGCGTCAAAGTCATCAATGCCGGCGCAGCTGCGGCGTTCAAGGACAATGTCCGCTCCTTCGCGCTGGATGACGTGGTTCCGGAATATGGCGTCAGTTCACGCAAAATCGTTAAGTCGCTTCAGTCCTCCGTGACCCGGCTTGGCATCCCGCATCCGCTGCATGTCCACGCCAACAATCTCGGCATTGCCGGCAGCGCCGATACGGCGGCTGCAACCATCGCGGCAACGGAGGGCGTGCCCCTGCATCTGGCCCATCTGCAATTCTATGGCTATGGCACCGGAGGCAAGCGGAAGTTCTCGTCGGAGGCAGCGCGGCTGGCCGAAGCCGTCAATGCCAATCCCGATGTCACAATCGATGTCGGTCAGGTCATGTTCGGCCAGACCGTGACAATTTCCTCAGACGTGATGCGGCAGTTTTCCGCCATCGGCAACGCCAGTCCGAAGAAGACGGTCATCTTTGATGGCGACGGCAATGGCGGTGGCGGAATCGTGCCCTACCGCTACAAACAGGATTATTACGGTTCGCTGCAATGGGCTATCGGGCTTGAGCTCTTCCTGCTGATCACCGATCCATGGCGGGTGTTCTTCACGACCGATCATCCCAATGGCGCACCATTCACGGCCTATCCGGAATTGTTCGAGCTGCTGATGAGCAGTGCGTCCCGCGACACGAAATCGGCGGAGCTCAATGCTGCCGCGCTTGAACTGACGACGCTCGCGTCGGTTCGTCGCGAATATACCCTGGAAGAGATCGCGATCATGACCCGGGCGGCGCCCGCCAAATTGCTTGGCCTCAAGGATCGCGGTCATCTGGGAGCAGGGGCGATTGCCGATATCGCCATATACCGGAAGGACAGGGATATCGCCAAAATGTTCCGCGAGGCCGCATTGGTTTTCAAGAATGGCGATCTGGTCGTTAAAAATGGCAAGGTCAGTCGATATCGTTGGGGCAAAACGCTTCGGCTCAATCCGCCGCCCGACAAGGCAATAATCAAGCGCATGAAGACCTATCACGAAGAGCGTTATGGACTGTCACTGGACTGGTTCACATTTCCGGATTCTGCCATCCAGCGCGACGAACCGTTTGCCGAGGTGCCATGCAACAGCTGAGCCGCAATGGCGTTCTTATTGACGATACCTTCGCCGAAGCTTTCGGCATGCGTGCGACGGCGATCATCATCACTGCGCCGAGCCTGAAATGGGCGCGGCAGGCCGCCATCACCATGACAGGCTATGCGACCTCGGTTATTGGCTGCGGTTGCGAGGCCGCTATTGATGTCGATTTGCCCGCATCCAAGACGCCGGACGGGCGGCCGGGATGCCGCGTGATGATTTTTGCCATGGGAACCGACGATCTGCAGAAGCAATTGAAAAGCAGGCTTGGCCAATGCGTGCTGACTTCGCCGGGAAGTGCCTGTTTTGCCGGTCTCGAAGGTACGGCACCGCTCGACCTCGGCAATTCGCTGCGCTATTTCGGCGACGGCTGGCAGATATCGAAGAAATTTGGCGGAAAGCACTATTGGCGCGTTCCGGTCATGGATGGCGAGTTCCTGTGTGAAGCAACAACGGGGCTGACCAAGCTTGCGGTTGGCGGTGGCAATCTGCTGTTTCTCGCGGCCGATAACGCCAAAGCCTTGAATGCAGCGGAATACGCGGTTGCCGCCATTGAGAAAGTAGCGGGAGCGATCATGCCATTTCCCGGCGGTATCGTCCGTTCCGGTTCGAAAGTGGGCGGAAAATACAAGGGGATGATGGCTTCTACCAATGACGCATTTGCACCGACATTGCGCGGCGTTGTTGACAGTGCCTTGACGCCCGGGGTCAACGCGGTGCTTGAAATCGTCATTGATGGAGAAACCAGTGATGCTGTTGCGGCTGCCATGCGCGCGGGGTTGAAGGCGGCCATTGATCTTGGCCCGGAGAAGGGCGCGTTGCGGATAAGCGCTGGCAACTACGGCGGCAAGCTTGGCAAATTCCATTATCATCTGAAGGATTTGCTGCCATGAAAGCGTTGACCTTCTCGCTGTTGGCCCTACCGGACGAACGTCTGGATCTATCATGCCTCACGCCTGCTGCTTTGGCCGGACTGACGGATGTCCAGATTGCCAAATTGCGCATCGGGACGAGTCGCAATCCGGCTCTGGTCGGCGATGTGTTCAGGATCACCGGCAAAGACGTGAATAATATCGTGTTCGAGGGCGGCAGTTCGCGGTTTGACAAGGTGGGGGCAGGGTTGAGTGCCGGATCAGTCCGAGTGATGGGCGATGTCGGCAACCAGGCGGGCAGAAGGCTGTCCGGCGGCACGCTGTATGTGGACGGGAGTGCCGGAACCCATGCCGGTTCGGGCATGATCAATGGACGGCTCGAGATCAAAGGCAATGCCGGAGACTATCTCGGTGGGCCGCTTGCCGGTGAAATCACCGGCATGGAGGGCGGCCTGTTGATCGTCCGCGGGAAGGCCGCAGATTATGCGGGGGACCGCCTTCGCCGCGGAACAATCGCGATATTCAAAGGTTGTGGCGATTATGCCGGCTATCGCATGATCGCCGGAACAATTGTCATTACCGGCCGTACCGGCGCCATGGCTGGCTATCTCATGAAGCGCGGTTCATTGCTGCTTGATCGCCCGCCGGAGAATTTGTCGCCAACTTTCATGCCGTGCGGCGAGCCTGATATTGCTTTTTCCCGGCTGTTCGATCGCTTTCTGATGGATGAGAAAATCATGGACAAGCCGCTTCTCGGTCCAAAACCGGGAAGATATGGTGGCGATACTGCGGTGTCTGGTAAAGGGGAAGTGCTATTTCGACAACAGCATCGTTGAAGGCCTGAGCCGAATTCAGCGATGGCTGCGCATGAACTGTATACTTTATTGGTGCCAATAACAGAGAAAATTGTCGACAATATCGTTGACAAAGCAAAATCCTTGTGGCCTATGGAGGGAAATAAAAGTCGCGGGCAAGCCTAGCGACGGGGCACACATGAGGAGGAAATGCCGATGACGCGACTGCGAAAATCCGTCTTGGTGGCAATGACATCGTTGCTATTGTTTGGAACAGCGGCAGAGGCTGCGACACTGCGGTGGGCCGGGCAACGGGACATATTCTCCCTCGATCCCTATTCCTACGGTTCGACATCCAATCTGGCATTTCTCAATCATATCTATGAAGGCCTGGTCCGTTACACGCCTGAGTTCAAGGTTGTTCCGGCGCTAGCCACGGAATGGCAGCTGATCGACAACAAATACTGGCGTTTCAAACTCCGCCAGGGCGTGAAGTTCCATAATGGCGCGGATTTCAATGCCGATGATGTCATTGCATCGCTCAAGCGTGTGAGTGATCCGAGCTCACCGCTCAGGGGCAACATTCCTCTCTACGTCGGGTCGAAAAAGGTCGACAATTATACGGTCGATATTGAAGTCTCGGCACCGTCGCCGCTCTTTCTCAACGATCTGACGAACATCTTCATGTTCAATGCGCAATGGCTGATCGACAACAAGAGCGAAAAGCCCACCGACGTGGGCGCGCAAGTCGAGGGCTACACAACCTACCACACCAACGGGACCGGGCCTTTCAAGCTTGAAAGCCGCGTTCCAGACAGCAAGACAATCCTTGTCGTGAACGACGGCTGGTGGGACGAGAAGAAGCACAATATCGATCGCATCGAGTTTACACCGATTACATCTGCGGCAACGCGGGTCGCCGCTCTGTTGTCCGGGGAAGTCGATCTGGTTGATGCGGCGCCTATCCAGGATATTGGCCGGCTTGAATCAACGCCGGGCATCAAGGTCGACAAGCGCTCGGATCTGCGAACCATTTCCATCGCATTCAATCGCCGGGAAAAACTGACGGACGGGCGTGACAATCCATTCAACGATCTGCGGGTGCGGCAGGCGTTCGATCATGCGATTGATCGGGACCTCATCAACAAGAAGGTGATGCGCGGGCTGGCGCATCCAGCCGGGGCCCTGGTTGCGCCGGAGATACCGGGCTACAGCGCGGAACTGGACAAGCCTGCAACCTATGATCCGCAATTGTCGCGCAAGCTTCTGGCCGAGGCTGGAAAGAGCGATCTTGCCTTTACCTATCTTTGCATGAACGATGAAAGTGTGAACGAGGAGGACGTTTGCTCTGGTGTCGTCAACATGCTGACGCGCGCCGGCTTCAAGCCGACGCTCGATATCGGCCCGCGTGCCGTGCAGACACCAAAACGCTCGAGCGGTAAATCCGACGTGTACATGGTGGGCTGGGCCAACGAGCCCACGCTCGATGCCTATTCGATTCTGGTTCAGGTGCTTTCCACCCGTCACGGTGCCGATGGTGTCGCAAACTATGGCGGCTGGTCGTATCCCGAACTCGACAAGATGGTCAAAGAGGCCGCCACGGAGCAGGATCGCGACAAGCGTCTGGCGATTGAAACCGCCGCGCTGAAATTTGCGAAGGATCAGGCAATCATGATCCCGCTGCACCAGCAGCCGATGGCATGGGCCATGACCAGTAAAATCGAAAATGTCGTGATCCGAGCCGACAACAAGCCGCGGCATTGGCTGACACGCATGACAGACTGATCTGCAGCGCCTTTGGCGCTGTCTGATAACCAAGGCAAGACCTCCGTTCAAGGAGGCGGCAAACGTCCAGAAGCGGAGCAAACCACAATGTTGAAGCAACTAGGCCTCGCGGCCACGGTGGCAATGAGCCTGATTTTTCCAGGCCAAGCCGCAACACTTAAATGGGGTGCGCCCCATGATATATACTCACTCGATCCCTATTCCTACGGTGACAGCTATACGCTTGCTTTCCTGAACCACGTCTATGAAGGCCTGGTCCGGTACGACGCCAAGCTGAAGATTGAGCCAGCCCTTGCCACATCGTGGGAGACGGTGTCGGACACGGTCTGGCGGTTTCATCTGCGCAAGGGTGTGAAATTCCACAACGGCGCGGGTTTTACTGCCGATGACGTCTTGGCGTCGCTCACACGCGTGAGTGACAAGACCTCGCCCTTGCGTGGAAATCTGCCCGCCTACAAATCGGCAAAAAAGGTCGATGACTATACGATCGACATCGAGCTGACGGGTCCGTACCCGCTTCTGCTCAACGATCTGACCAACATTCACATCTTCAATGCGGCTTGGCTTGCGGAGAACAATTCTTTGAAGCCGACCGACGTCGGCGCAAAGCTCGAGGGCTATGCGACCTATCATGCCAATGGAACCGGCCCCTTCACCATTGAAAGCCGGGTGCCGGACAGCAAGACGGTTCTCGTCAAGAATCCGAATTGGTGGGACAAGTCTGAAACCAATATAGACCGTATCGAGTTCACCCCGATAACATCGGCAGCCACCCGCGTTGCGGCTCTCCTGTCGGGGGAGATCAATTTTACCGATAACGCGCCCTCCCAGGACCTGCCCCGCCTCTCGGCCCAACCCGAACTCAAGGTCATGGAACGGACCGATCTGCGGACGGTCATGATGGGGTTCAATCGCAAGCCGAAGCTCACCAACGGCGATGACAATAAGTTCAATGATCTGCGTGTCCGGCAGGCATTCGCCCATGCACTGGACCCGCAACTGATCCAGAAGCGGATCATGCGCGGTAAATCACGTACGGCGGGTGCGATTATTGCACCGGAAATTCCGGGCTATACCGAGGCGCTCGACAAGCCGGTTTCCTATGATCCGGAACTGTCCAAGAAGCTGTTGGCAGAGGCTGGGGCAAAGGATTTCGCTTTCACGCTCGTGTGCACGACAGACGCCTATGTCAACGAGGAAGAGCTCTGCCAGGGCATGGTCAACATGCTGAGCCGTGCGGGCTTCAAGCCGCAGCTTGACATTGCACCGGTGGCGGCACAAACGCCCAAACGGACCAATGGCAAGGCTGATGTCTATCTGATCGGTTGGGCGAACGAGCCGATGCTCGACAGCTACTCCATTCTGCTGCAGATGATTGAGACGAAGTCGGACAATGCCGGTGTCTTCAATTGGGGCGGCTGGAGCTATCCCGAAATCGACAAGCTGGTCATACAGGCCTCGACGGAGATGGACAGGAACAAGCGGCTGGCGCTGCAGACCAAGGCCCTGCAGATGGTCAAGGATGAGATCATCATGCTTCCCTTGCACCAGCAGCCCATGGCTTGGGTGATGACGGACAAGATCGATCATATCGTTCAACTGCCCGACAACAAGCCTCGTCACTGGTTGACGCATTTTGCCAAGTAGATGTGGCGGTCTGCCTTGACGGGTTCAGGGCAGACAGAATTAAGGGAGGCGACAGATGCTGGTTTTTATTGTGAGGCGCTTGGCAAACGCAATCCTGGTGATGCTCGCAGTGGCTATGCTCGCCTTCCTGATTTTCCGGCTCGCCGGCGATCCGGTTGAGCTTATGGCGAATGAACAGATGACGCAGGCCGATCGCGACAATCTGCGTGAACGGCTGGGTCTCAACGATAACCTGCCTACCCAGTACGTCCGCTTTGTCATCCATGCGGCTGAGGGCAATTTCGGTATCTCCTATCGCAACGGCCAGGATGTTCTGACGCTGATCGCAGACCGGTTTCCCGCAACCCTGGAACTGGTGCTGGTGGCAACACTGATTTCTCTGGTGTTCGGCATTCCTCTTGGCGTTCTTACGGCGATCAAGCGCGGTAAGTGGTACACGGAAGGGCTTCAATTTCTCTCCATTGTCGGCGTGTCGTTGCCGAGTTTCGTCGTCGGTATCCTGCTGATCCTAGTGTTCTCGGTCAGCATGGGGTGGCTGCCGGCATTCGGACGCGGCGACGTCGTCAAACTTGGCTGGTGGTCGACCGGGTTGCTGACATCGTCGGGACGGGCCGCCCTCATCCTGCCGTCAATCGCGCTGTCGCTCTACCAGATCACGCTGATCATGCGGCTGGTGCGGGCAGAGATGCTGGAAGTGCTCCGGTCCGACTACATTAAATTCGCCCGGGCGAGAGGCATTCCCCGCTGGCGCATCTATTTCCGCCACGCACTGAGAAACTGCCTCATGCCGGTTGTCACGATGACGGCAATGAATGTGGGCTCATTGATCGCTTTCGCGCTCATCACGGAAACCGTGTTCCAGTGGCCGGGTATGGGCATGCTGTTCATCCAGGCTGTAACATTCATCGATATCCCCGTGATGGCGGCCTATCTGTGCATCATCTCTTTCATTTTCGTTGTTCTGAATATGCTCGTGGATATCGCTTATGCGGTCATCGATCCGCGTTTGCGCAGCACACGCTAGCCCCAGAGTCAGGGACCTGTCCGATGACAACAGACGTATCGAAGACACCGAAAGCGCCAAGGCCTGCACGAGCGCCGCTTCTCAGGCGCATGCGCAACAGCGACCTCTGGTGGTCATTCACGCACAGCAAGGTAGCAATCGCGGGCGCCATCATTCTGGCAATCCTGATCTTGACGGCACTGTTTGCGCCGCTGATCGCGGCTCAAAACCCCTATGACGGGGCACAGCTGGACATGTGGAAAGCGGAGCTGCCGCCGATCTGGGAGCAAAATGGTGAATGGCCCTATCTGCTCGGAACCGATACGCAAGGCCGCGATATGCTCTCGGCCATCCTTTACGGGACACGCATCTCCATTTTCATCGGCATTGCGTCGGTCGCCCTGTCCCTGGTGATCGGCATGAGTGCCGGCCTCGTGGCGGGTTATTTCGGCGGCTTTGTCGACAATCTTCTGATGCGCATCGGCGATGTCACGCTTTCGATCCCTACCATTCTCGTCGCCATTCTGGTTTCGACGGTCGTCCGGCAAATGCTTCCCGCGGAACTTCGGGAAATGGGGGCTTCGGCCGTGCTGGTGTTTGCTATCGCGCTGTCGGCATGGGTTCAGTATGCGCGCACGGTTCGCGCCCAGACGATTGTGGAGAGCGGCAAGGACTATGTGCACGCAGCCAGGCTCATCAAGGTACCGGCTCGCCGGATCATGGCCAACCATATCCTGCCAAACACGCTCACACCGGTCCTTGTGGCAGCGACATTGAACTTCGGCATGGCGATTTTGACTGAGGCGACGCTGTCTTTCCTCGGCATAGGTATGCCACCCAGTCAGCCGTCGCTGGGAACCTTGATCCGCATCGGCAACCAGTTCCTGTTTTCCGGTTCGTGGTGGATCGTGCTGTTTCCCGTGCTCCAGCTTTGCCTTCTCGTCGTTGCGGTGAACCTGTTGGGCGACTGGTTGCGCGACGCTCTAAACCCGAAATTGAGGTAGATGACACATGACCAATCTATTGCTCCGTAATGTACGGCCCATGGCTGGCGACAGCTGTGATGTCCTGATCAAGGATGGGAAAATAGCCGGTTTCGGTCAATTCGCACCGGAGCCCGGCATGCCGGTCGAGGATGGAGGCAACTCCATTGTCATTCCGGGTCTCATCGATGCCCATACGCATCTCGACAAGACGACATGGGGCATGCCGTGGCACGAGAACAACCGGGCGGCCGTGCTGCGCGAGCGCATTGATTTTGAGCGCGAGAACCGCAGTGCGATCGGCATTGATCCGCACCGGCAGTCCATGCGGCATGCGATCGGGCTGGCGGCGCATGGTGCAACCCATATCCGCAGCCATGTCGATATCGACCCGACCCACGGCCTGTCCATCGTGGAAGGCGTTTGGGAAACCCGCGAGAAATTGCGCGGCATCATCGATATCGAAATCGTTGCCTTCCCTCAGTCCGGTGTCATGGTCATGCCCGGCACCGCCGAACTGCTTGACGAGGCGCTGCGGCAAGGTTGTGAGGTGCTGGGAGGTATCGATCCCTGCGGTATAGATCGTGACCCGAAGGGCCAGCTCGACACGATATTTGCGCTTGCCGTCAAACATCAACGGCCGATCGATATTCATCTGCACGAGGTCGGGGATCTCGGCGCATTCACCATGGAGCTCATTTTTGAGCGTATCCGCGCAAACGGCATGCAGGGTAAAGTTGCCATTAGCCACGCGTTTGCGCTCGGGATGAACGACTATCTGCGGGTCGGAAAGCTGATGGATGAACTCGCAGCACTCGATGTGGCGATCCTCACTACGGGCGCGCCGTCTGCTTCGGTTCCGTCAGTCATGCGACTGAAGGAAGCCGGCATACGCGTCGGCGGCGGCTGCGATGGTATTCGCGACACCTGGGGGCCATGGGGCCAGCCCGACATGCTCGACCGTGCCAAGATCATCGGCATGAAAAACGGGCTGCGGAAAGACCGCGAACTCGAACATGTTCTGCATATCGTCTCGCAGGGCGGCGCTGACGTGATGCAGATCGAGGGCTATGGTCTGCAAGTCGGGTGTACGGCCGACCTGACCCTTCTGACGGGTGAGACCCTGGCGCATGCGGTTGTCGACATTGCCCCGCGTCCGCTGGTCATCAAGGGCGGACGTGTCACGGCACGGCAAGGCCAAGCCATTGTGGACATGCCATGACAAAAGCCGGATTCGAGACGCTGACGCTTGGCCGCAGGCCCGAAGGGCGGACGCTGTTGACTGCCGATTGGGTGCTTGGCCATCGTGATGGGGCCCATAGGCTTGTCCATAAAGGAGAAGTTGTATTCGAGAACGGCGAAATTCTGTTCGTCGGGCATCACTTTCCAGGAGAGGTGGCACGCCGTGTCGATTTCGGGAGATCGCTGATCAGTCCAGGGTTCATCGACCTTGACGCACTCTCCGATCTCGACACGACGATCCTCGGCATCGACAACCATCCGGGTTGGGCCAAGGGGCGGGTCTGGCCCCGCTCTTATGTTGAGGCGGGCCCCTACGAGATGTATACGCCGGAAGAGTTGGCCTTCCAGAAGCGGTTTGCCTTCGGTCAGCTTCTGTTGAACGGCATAACCACCGCCGCGCCGATCGCGTCGCTGTTCTATCGCGAGTGGGGTGAGACCGTTGCCGAGTTCGATGCCGCTGCGGATGCGGCTGGAGACCTCGGCTTGCGGGTCTATCTCAGTCCCGCCTATCGATCGGGCGGCATGGTCCTTGAAAATCCAGGGCATATACGCCCGGTGTTCGATGAGCAGCGCGGCTTGCGCGGCCTGGAAGATGCCGTGCGCTTCATCGAACGGCAGACCGGCCGTCACGGAGATCTCGTGCGGGGTATGCTTGCGCCCGACCGTGTTGAGACATGCACGGCCGGATTGCTGCAACGTACCGATGCCGCAGCACGCGAACTCGGTTGCAAGATCCGCCTGCACATGGCGCAAGGCGTCATGGAGGTCGATACGGTCCGTGCGCTGCATGGCTCGACAGCGCCGGTCTGGCTCGCGAAATCGGGACTTTTGAGCGAGCGGTTGATTGCGCCGCACGCAACCAGCGCAACGGACGAAGATCTTCGCCTTTATGCGGCCAACGGTGTTTCAATTGTGCATTGTCCGCTGGTGTCTGCCCGCGGCGGCAACACGCTGAACTCGTTTTCCGCATGCCGGAACCGCGGGATCAATATTGCGATGGGTACCGACACAGCACCGGCCGACATGTTGATGAATCTGCTCATCGGCCTGATCACATCGCGTATCAATGACGGGGTGCCGGACCGGGTGCGCAGCGCTGATCTTTTCGACGCCGCAACGCTTGGCGGTGCGCGGGCGCTCGGCAGAACGGATCTTGGCCATCTTTCACCGGGGGCGCGCGCGGATATTGCGGTGTTCGGCCTTGACGATGCGATCATGGCGCCATCAATCGATCCGATCACGACGCTTGTTACCGGCGGATCTGGCAAGGTGACACGGGCGGCCTTTGTCGACGGGCGTCCTTCCATGCTGTTCGGTGAGGTTGCAGGCATCGACATGATGTCTGCCCGGGAACGCATACAGAAACAGTTTGACGGACTGATTGCCAAATATCCCGAGCGAAGCTGGGCGCATCCATCGGTCGCCGAAATATTCCCTCCGAGTTATCCAATAGAGAGCAGCGCACATGGGTGAAACAATGGATCAGCCCATCCTTGAGGTTCGCAATCTCACGGTGGAATTCCCCGGACGCCACGGAACGGTGGCCGCGCTTTCGGATGTGAGTCTCGACATCCGGGCAGGCGAGATTCTTGGCGTGGTCGGCGAATCCGGAGCCGGCAAGTCGATGACCGGTCTGGCCATTCAAGGTCTTCTTGAGCGCCCCGGCCATATCAGCGGCGGCGAAATCTGGCTCGAAAATCGCCGGATTGATACCCTTGATGACTATGAGATGGAAAAAATCCGCGGCCGCAAAATCGGTGCGATCTTTCAGGATCCACTGACCTCGCTGAACCCGCTGTTCACGGTGGGTGCCCAACTGAGCGAGACAATCCGCCAGCATCTCAACATGAGCAAATCGCAGGCGAAAGCCCGGGCGATCGAATTACTCGGAGAGGTTGGCATTCCTTCTCCGGATGAGCGGGTGAACCATTATCCGCATCAGTTCTCGGGCGGGATGCGGCAGAGAGTGGTCATCGCCCTGGCACTCGCGGCCTCGCCCAAGCTGGTGATCGCCGATGAGCCAACCACGGCGCTGGACGTATCCATTCAGGCGCAGATCATTTCGCTGCTGCGTAAACTTTGCAAGGAGAAGCGCACGGCTGTCATGCTGGTCACCCATGATATGGGTGTCATCGCAGAAGCAGCCGACAGAGTGGCGGTCATGTATGCGGGCCGGTTGATCGAGGTTGGTTCGGTCAATCAGGTGTTGCACGCGTCGGCGCATCCCTACACGCGCGGCCTCATGGCTTCCATTCCGGCACTTGCTGCCCGCGTGGAACGCCTCAACCAGATCGACGGATCCATGCCCCGGCTAGATGCGATTCCGGATGGGTGTGCTTTCAATCCGCGCTGCAAATCGGTCGGACCGCGTTGTATTCGAGAGCAACCTGAACTCATGCCGGCGGGCGATGGCGCAAGCGCCTGCTGGCTCAACGCGGGAGGAACAGCATGACCGGGACCGGACAAAAAATGCCGGCTTTTACCGCCGAACGTCTCGTCAAGACATTCGACGTCTCGGCACCGTGGCTGAGCCGGGTTATCGAGCGCAAACCGCGTCAGCTTCTGCAAGCCGTCAATGACATCAGCTTCACCGTGCCCACAGGCGGATGCCTTAGCATCGTCGGAGAAAGCGGCTGCGGCAAATCAACGGTTGCGCGTCTTGTAACCGGGTTACATAAACCCAGCAGTGGCGAACTTCGCTTTGCACCGGGACGCAATGGGGCGCCACTTTCGGTGCAGATGATCTTCCAGGATCCCTATGCCTCGCTCAATCCCCGGTGGCGTGTGAAGAACATCGTTGCCGAGCCGCTGCGCGAGATGAAGCTGCTCAAAACGTCGAATGAAATCGCTGATCGCGTTGAGGAACTGCTCGAGACCGTCGGGCTATCGGCTTCGGATGGCGAAAAATATCCGCATGAGTTTTCGGGCGGTCAGCGCCAGCGTATTTCAATCGCACGGGCGCTCGCCAGCGAACCCGAATTCCTCGTATGCGACGAGCCGACATCTGCGCTCGATGTGTCGGTGCAGGCGCAGGTTCTCAACCTTATGCGCAAGCTGCAGGACGAACTCGGTCTTACCTATCTGTTCATCAGCCATGACATGAGCGTTGTCAGGCATATGTCGGACCGCATTGCGGTGATGTATCTCGGGCGTATCGTGGAAGAGGGGGATACGGAAGAGCTGTTTGCCAATCCGCTGCATCCCTATACGCGGCTTCTCTTGCAGACGATCCCCAATGTTCAGAAGCCGAACAGGGACCGGGTCGTTGGCGGCGGCGAGGTGCCGAGTCCGCTCAAGCCGCCATCCGGTTGTACTTTTCACCCGCGGTGTCCGGTTGCCATTGGACGCTGCTCGGCCGAAGTGCCAGAGGTTCGTACTCTCCAGGGCGGCACGCGCGTGGCATGCCATCTGGTCGAGGAGAAGATTGCAACTGCAGCAGAATGACGGTCAGCGGTTCAGGCCAGCGCGGAACGCAAATCGTGCGGAAGATCACGGATTTCGCTCAGATCGAGCTCGGCCTCCACATGTTCAAGGTGGTGCTCCATGAGCCCTGTTGCCTTGGAAAGATCGCCATTTGCGATTGCGTCGACAATTTCGGCGTGTTCGTCCGGCCCGCAGTTGAAGCGATTGGTGTTGCGGTAGACCGCAGTGATGAGGGAACTTCTTGCGATCAGATCGCGCATCGTGGCGAAAAGAAAGTCCGAGTTCGCGACCTCTGCAAGCAAGAGATGGAAGCCGCCTGACAGCTTGATGATATCGGTCGTGCTATCCTGTGCATTGGCGGTTCGTTCTTTGGAAACATGGGTTCGCAGCCGCGTGACATTTACCTTGGAGATTGATTTGCAAAGCCGCTCGACAATACAGCGTTCGACCGCACGGCGGACAAAGAAGACATCCCGTGCTTCATCCACCGAAGGTTGGCAGACAAATGCGCCGCGGTTCGGGATGATCGTGACGAGCCCATCCCGTTCAAGTGCAACCAATGCCTGGCGGATGCGGGCACGACTGACGTCGAAGATCGCTGCCAGTTGCCCTTCCTTGAGTTGCACGCCGGGCCGAAGCCTGCGCTCGGCAATGGAAAGCCATACCCGTTCAACAATCTGCTGTGTTGAAGCCCCTGCTTGTTCAGTCATGTACCTGTCTCCCGATTGTGACAGACAATCGCGATCAAATGGAAAATGTCAACTCGTTTTGTCTGCATGATTGTAGACAATAATGCCCAATAATTGTATACTATATAGCGAAACGGGAGAGTCGGCATGCAGTTTGATTTTACAGAGCTTGAACCGGAGAGCCGATATCGTCTGCTGACGAATTTTATCGGCCCGCGGCCGATCGCCCTCGTAACGACCCGTTCAAGCGCCGGCCACAGCAATGCGGCGCCGATGAGCTTCTTCAATGTGTTCTCGCATGATCCGCCGATCCTGATCCTCGGTGTACAACCACGGCCATCGGGGGAAGAGAAAGACACGATCGCCAATATCCGCCGTACGGGTGAGTTTGCCGTCAACATGGTGGATATGAGCATGGCGCAGCAGATGCTCATTTGCGGGCTGGGTTTCGACAGCGAGGTCGATGAACTGGAGATGGCCGGTCTTGAGGCGGCCGCATGCAATCAAATCGATGCGACGTATGCTGCCACGGCTCCCTGTGCCCTGGAATGCCGCGTCGAGCGCCTGATCGAATTTCCGAAGCGGGTGCTTGTCCTTGGCGAAGTCGTCCATATGCATGTGCGCCGCGATTGCCTTGACGCGGAGGGGCGCTATGTCAATCCGGACGTTTATCAGCCCATCGCCCGTCTCCACGCCGATAATTACATCACATCCGATCGACAGTTCGTTCTGGCGCCTCCGCCAATTGCCGATTTTACCAAATCCCGCCGCGATTAAGTGGCGCTGAAGGAACTCGACCGTGCATATTCTTCTCATCAATCCAAATTCCACTGCGTCCATGACTTCCCAGGTTCTGGAAAGTGCCGTCCGGGTGGCCTATCCGACAACGCGCGTCACCGCGGTTAATCCCGTGGATACGCCGGTAAGCATCGAGGGTGGGGCCGACGAGGCCATGGCTGTTCCGGCCATGCTTTCCGAAATACGCAAGGGGCAGGCGCAAGGCGTGGATGCCTATGTCATTGCCTGCTTCGATGATCCCGGCCTGCATGCGGCACGCGAGATTGCACGGGGCCCCGTGATCGGCATCTGCCAGGCCGCCATACAGGTCGCGATGACCATCAGCCGGCGCTTCACGGTGATCACGACATTGCCCCGCTCCATTCCGATCATCGAAGATCTGGTCAGTGCTTACGGCGCGAACCATCATTGCCGCAACGTGCGCGCCATCAATCTGCCGGTGCTGGGACTGGATGAAGACCCGGTCGAGGCAGAGCGTCTTCTCGTGCTTGAAATCGGCAAGGCGAAACTGGAAGACCGCGCGGAAGCGATCGTTCTTGGCTGTGCCGGCATGTCGTTGTTATGCGACCGGCTCAGCGCCGCGACCGGTATTCCCGTCATTGACGGCGTCACGGCAGCCGTCAAGGTTGCCGAAGCGCTGGTCGGGGCCGGATACAAGACATCCAAGGTGAATGGCTATGATTTCCCCCGGATCAAATCGCCGTCCCCCGCATCCAACGTGGAGCAGGTGGGCAATTTGGCGTGATCATCCGTCAAGGTAGCGGCCGATATGGGTTGCCTGCCGGGGCCGTTAAAGGTGCTCAGCCTTCAGAACGGAGACTGCAACTTCGCTGTTGTGAATATATTCATGGGCATCCGGTTGCCCCTGAATGAGCAGGATGAACAACAGGTCGGTCAGCGTCAGTTGCGCATCCCTTGCCGTGATGGATGAAGAGCGAACGCGTTCTTCATCGGCAAAGGTGTAAAGCCGAATGTCCGCGACGCGGCTCAGCGGGTTATCCTTCAGCCCGGTCACGGCAATGACGGTCGCGCCGCGCTGGCTGGCAAGCTCGGCAATGCGCAACGTCTCGATACTGTCGCCTGAATAGGAGAGGGCGAACAAGACGTCATCAGCGCCAAGCGTGGATGCGTTGGCCATCTGGACATGGCTATCACTGTCGTGCAGCACATTGCGCCCAAGCTTCATCAGCTTATAGGCAAAATCCCGTGCCACCAGCGAGGATGCGCCGACGCCTGCCATATGAATGCGCCGGGCCTTGCGCAGGATTTCCAAAGCGATGCCGATGTCCTTTTCATTGTTGACGGCAACCGTCTGCTGCATCGACAATTGTTTGCTGCCGATCAGTTTCTGCAGGATGACGAGATAGCTGTCGCCTATTTCGATCGTACCGTGGATCATTCCCGCCGGAGCTGTCCATTCCTGTGCCTTGGCTTCGCTGACAGCGAGCTTCAGCTCCATATAGCCGGCGTAGCCGAGTTTCTGGCTGAACTTCACCACACTGGACTGGCTCCGGCCCGTCTCCACGGCCAGAGCAGCCGATGACAGCCGCAGCATCTGATCCGGATTGTCGATGATGAACTGCCCGATCTGGCGATCGGCAGGCGCCATGGAGTCCAACTGTGCATTGATTTTCTGCAGTATAGACATGCGTTCCTTTGCGCGTTGGCCGTTCAGGCTGCTCGCGCCAAAGCGCGGACCTATGGAATAATCGGAGCCTCCAGGCTCGCCGAAATGACATACCTACCGTCAATTCAAAGCACTGGCTACTCCTCGCAATGGCGTCAGAAGCGTTGCCGATAAAAGCATCACGCCGCAAATAATCTGACGTAGAATAATATATTCCTAAATCAATTGACACCGTGGAATGATCAATTAGTTTTTGTGCATCGCCATGATGGTTGTGCCTTCTATGTCGGACGCAACCTGCAGGTGAAGAGGGTGTCGAACGAAGCCCACCCTATTTTCATGCTCCTCAGATCAGGCAGTGGTTATCATGGATAGATTACGGATCATCGGGGGAAACAGGCTGGAAGGCGCGGTGACGATTTCCGGCGCGAAAAATGCGGCACTCCCGCAAATCGCCGCTGCGCTGCTGAGTCCCTATCCGCTGGAACTGACCAATCTGCCAGCTGTCAACGATGTCGAGAACATGCTGGGCGTGGTGCAACTCCACGGCGCGCGCATTGACCGGTCGCTGCATGCGGCAACCATCGATACAAGCGCCGTTGTGTCGAAGGAAACATCCTATGACACTGTCAGGCGAATGCGTGCGACCATACTGGTTCTTGGGCCGCTGCTCGCCCGCTTCGGGCATGCCAGGGTTTCGCTGCCCGGCGGATGTGCAATTGGTGCCCGGCCCGTCAACATGCATGTCAGTGCACTTGCCGCGCTTGGGGCCGATATTGCCATCGAGAACGGCGTCATCGTTGCATCTGCGCAAGCTTCGCTGCGGGGAACGCGCATTGTTCTCAGTTCTCCCTCTGTGGGGGCGACCGAAACCGCCATGATGGCGGCCACCGCAGCAAAAGGTGAAACGGAAATCCTCAATGCTGCACGCGAACCGGAAGTGGTTGACCTCGCCGCCTGCCTCAGTGCAATGGGAGCCCGCATCGAAGGGGCCGGGACGCATCGCATTCTGGTGGCAGGCGATACGACGTGGCGCTCCGCCCGGCATGCTATCATCCCTGACCGGATAGAGGCGGGCACCTATGCAATCGCTGCGGCCATTACCGGCGGTCAGCTTGAACTGACCCATGCCCGTCTGGAGCATCTGGCTTCTGTTGTGCAGGCGCTTGAAACAGCAGGTGCCAGCGTCTGGCCCAGCGACCGGGGCCTGATTGTGTCTCGGGAGGGGCCGCTGAAGGCCGTTGACATCACCACGGAGCCCTATCCGGGGTTCCCCACGGATCTCCAGGCCCAGTTCATGGCATTGACGTGCCGGAGCCAGGGCGCATCACTGCTGCGCGAAACCATATTCGAAAACCGCTTCATGCATGTCCCGGAGCTCATGCGTCTGGGGGCGAACATAACGCTGCAGGGAACGACTGCGCTGGTGCGCGGCGGGGAACCGCTGCACGGTGCGCAGGTTATGGCGACGGATTTGCGGGCTTCCGTCTCGCTCGTCCTGGCGGGGCTCGTTTGTGAAGGTGAGACGATCATCAACCGGGTGTATCACCTTGATCGCGGCTATGAGCAGCTGGATCGCAAGCTTCGGCTCTGCGGCGCTGATATCGAGCGGATCAGCTCATGAGCGACGCCATGCATGAGAAATTGTTTTTTCTTGGCGTCGATGGCGGCGGCACGGGCTGCCGCGCCCGCATTGAAGACGGCTTTGGTGCGGTCCTCGGCCAAGGGCTCTCCGGACCCGCGACAACCCGTCTTGGCGTGGACGCGGCCTGGGCTTCCGTTGCCAGCGCCTTTACCTCGGCAATAGCGGAAGCCGGTTTCACGGAGCGGGAAACCGCACGCATGCATGCCGGTATCGGTCTTGCCGGCATCGGCCGCAAGGGCGCGCTTGAGGCGCTTCGGGCTATCCCTCATCCGTTTGCCAGCATCGCTTTCACGAGCGATGGCGTTGCCGCCTGTCTGGGGGCTCACTCCGGCGCGGATGGCGCGATTGTCATTGCCGGAACGGGTTCCATCGGTCTTGGTTTCGCCGGGGCGCGCGATCTGCGGGTTGGCGGGTATGGCTTTCCAATATCCGATGAAGGCAGTGGCGCGGACCTGGGGTTGAAGGCTGTCCAACTCGCGTTGCGGGCTTTTGATGGTCGCCACGAACAGAGTGCGTTGCTGGGCGAGGTGATGCAGCGGTTCCAGAACGACCCTGTGGAGGTGGTTGCATGGATGGATCGGGCGACGGCGACCGATTATGCCGTGCTCGCACCCATGGTGATGCGCCATGCAGATCAGGGTGACATGGTGGGGCGGCGTCTGGTTCAGGGAGCGGCCGAACAGATTGACTCCATCGTCCGCGCGCTGATCGAAAAAGGTGCGCCCCGCGTCACGCTTCTCGGAGGGCTGTCGACGCCGCTGGAGCCATGGTTGGCTCCCGACATTCGCCGCCGCCTGAAACCCGCCGATGGTGATGCGGTTTCAGGTGCGATCATTCTGGCGAGAAAATCGTGCTGAGACTTCAGACTACGACTGCCCATCATCATTGTCGGTAAGCGGGCTCAATCATGGCCGTCCGTTTGCGGAAGGCAGGTGAACTGCCAGTTTCAGCCGATGGATAAACGCGTCTGGTTAGGAATATATAATTCCAAATTTATATTGACATAAGGAATAATAAATCATAAAAAGTTAACATAAAAAGAATGAGAGCTGTTGCAGCAGGGAGCGAGCGGCCGCATTCCGAATGCGGAATAGACAATTCATGCAATGCGCGGACGACCCCGGTGAGATGCGATCTCATCGCTTTAGCCGGTATCGCATTTTGATCAAAAGCAGTTCTCCCGAAAGTTGGCCGATGACTGAGCAAGCGTTGATATCCGAGTTGGAAAAACTGGTCTCCGAGGGCCGAAATCCGCAGACGATGCAGATCGATCTTCTGCCGACTGCCGATATTTTGCAGAAGATCAATGATGAAGACAAAGGCGTGCCATCGGCTGTCGAGAAGGTTATTCCGCATATCTCTACGGCAGTTGACCGGGTCGTCACTGCCTTCCAAGCCGGTGGGAGGCTGATCTATATGGGAGCGGGAACCAGCGGCCGTTTGGGGGTTCTGGATGCGTCGGAATGTCCGCCAACCTTCGGCGTACCTGAAGGCGTGGTGGTGGGGCTGATCGCGGGCGGTCCCGAGGCGATGGTCAGGGCCATAGAAGGCGCTGAGGACGATCCGCACAAGGGGGAACAAGCGCTGCGGGACATTGGACTGACGGCACAGGATGTGGTTGTGGGTATCGCGGTCAGCGGACGCACGCCCTACGTGATCGGTGGGCTGAATTACGCCAAACAGGTAGGGGCTTCGACCGTTGCCTTGTCCTGCAACCCGGATTCAATCATTGCCGGAATTGCCGATATCGCGATTTCTCCCGTTGTCGGTCCGGAGGTTCTTACCGGGTCAACCCGGTTGAAATCCGGCACCGCGCAGAAGCTCATTCTCAACATGCTGACGACGGCCAGTATGATACGGATCGGAAAGAGCTATCAGAATCTCATGGTGGACGTGCACGCGAGCAATAAAAAACTCGTGGCCAGGGCGTCGCGTATTGTCATGCAGGCAACCGGTTGTACCACTGAGCAGGCGCGCCAAGCTCTCGATCAGACAAGCAATGATGTGAAGCTGGCGATATTGATGGTCAAAACGGGAATGGACGTGGAAAAAGCGCGGGTGGCGTTAAAAGATGCAGGAGGTTTTCTGCGAAAGGCGATAAATGCAAAGCCGTCGTAAGACCATGCCGGTTTAGCAGGAAGTAAAACGAATCAAGCGTCCATAAGGCCGCTCAAAATAGCTCCAGAGGGAAAAAGAAAAATGAAAAGGCGTTCAACAGCGAAACTGGTTTCTTGTCTTGCAATAGCTGCAGCCCTTGGCGTGGCGATGGTGGGTTCGCCAGCAACTGCGGCAACGCTGCGCATGGCCTGGTCGCAGGACGCGACGGGTCTCGATCCGCACAAGCAGACCGCATTCTCTTCCATAAGGCTGCTTGAGCTCATTTATGAGCCGCTCGTGCGTCTGGATGCCAATCTGCAGATTGTTCCGGCTGTTGCCGATTCCTGGCAGTTTTCGTCCAACGGTACGGAATTGACCTTCAAACTCAACCCGAATGCAAAATTCCAGAACGGGGATCCGGTCACCTCAGCGGATGTGAAGGCGTCATTTGAGCGTATACTCAACGAGACGACCGGTGCGGTGGCGCGGGCCAACTTCTTGTCGATTGCCAATATCGAAGCCGTTGACCCTCACACGGTGGTTTTTCATCTGTCCCAGCCGGATGTGCCGCTTCTGACGGCGATGACAAATCTGAACGCGGCGATCATTTCCGCGCGTGAAATTGAAAAAGGAGCGATCAGCACAACGCCTGTAGGTTCGGGGCCTTTCAAGCTTGAGAAGTGGGATCCGAATTCCCGCGAGATACTGGTCGCCAACAAGGCGTGGGCGGGAGGTGCAACAGGTGTCGAGGGCATCAATATCAGTGTTCTTCCCGACGAAACGGCGATCCTGGCGGCCATGCGCACCGGCCAGGTTGATTTTGCGCTGCTGAACGACCCTCTGATTGCAACACTCATCCCACGGGAAGAGCGACTGGTCCTGAATCGTGCGCCTGTGCTTGCCTATCACGTGCTGCAGCTTAATCCGTCGCGCAAGCCAATGACCGAGCTTGCGGTACGGCAGGCCATTTCCTGCGCCATCGACCGGAAGGAAGTTCTCGATACGGCTTCCCTGGGAGAAGGCAAGGTGACAGGCCCGATAACGACACCATCCTTTGCAACAGATCCCAACAGCCTGTTCTGTTACAAGCGGGATGTCGAGAAGGCCAAGAAACTCATGGCCGATGCGGGATATGCGAAGGGTTTCTCGGCCACGGTCATCGCGGCAACCGGCGAACCGCCAACAGCCGCCGCAGAGGCTCAGGTCATCCAATCCCAACTGGCCGAAATCGGCGTCAAACTCGATATCAAGGTCATGGAACTGAACGTCTATGTCGATACATGGCTGAAAGGCGATTTCGACATGGCTGTTGCCCTGAATGGCGGCAGCGCGGATCCCTATTCGATGTACAGCCGGTACTGGACCAAGACCGGAAACCTGCAAAAGGTTGCAAATTACATTGACGATACCCTGGATAGTCTCATGCAGAAGGGCCGCGCCGAGACCGATCCTGCAGCGCGCAAGGTCATTTTCAGTGATTTCGAAAAACATCTCGCAGAGATGTCTCCCTGGATCTGGCTCTATACCTCCTACAGCTATACGGCACAGCAAAAGAGTGTCCAGGGCTTCACTGCAACGCCCATCGGTTCGCTTTTCGGTCTCAGTAAGGTGACCGTCCAGCAATAGCTGGACTGGGATTGCCGATCACTTCTTACCCGGAGACGTTTCTGGATGGGTTATGTTACACGGCGTCTGGTGACGTTTCCGCTGGTTCTGATCGGCGTCTCAATACTTGTGTTCGTTGCAATCCGTCTCGTTCCCGGCGATTCCATCACGGCGATGCTGGGGACAGAGGCCGGACTATTGACGCCGCAACAACGCGTGGCGTTGACGGCCTATTTCGGCCTCGACCAGAATTGGCTCGTTCAATACTGGCACTGGTTGCTCGGGCTTTTCCGTGGCGATCTGGGTATCTCGGTCGCCTACGGAAAACCGGTGCTCGACGTAATATTTGATCGCTTTCCGCTGACTTTGGAATTGGCCTTTCTTTCCATGATCATCGCGCTTGCCATCGGTCTTCCGGCAGGGGTGTTCGCCGCAACCCATAATGGCAGGCCATCCGACCTGATAGTGCGCATCTTTGCCATGATCGGCCAGTCAACACCGAGCTTCGTTGTCGGCCTTCTGATTATCTACATGCTGTCTGTCGGCTTCGGCGCGCTGCCGACGATGGGAGAGTTTTCGCCCTTCTGGAAGGACCCGCTGCGCAACCTTAGCCAGTTGATCTTTCCGGCCATCACGCTCGGATTGGCATTTGCCGCTTCCGTCACCCGCATATCCCGGTCGGCCATGCTCGATGTCCTGAGCGATGATTATGTCAGGACCGCACGCAGCAAGGGGGCGTCGGCGCGCAGTGTCATCTGGCGGCATGCGCTGCCGAATGCACTTATCCCGGTCGTCACTCTCAGCGGTATGGAATTCGGTTATCTGCTGGGCGGCGCCGTTCTCGTCGAGAAGATCTATGCGCTGCCAGGATTGGGGCGCGTGGTTCTCGATGCGATATTGCAGCGGGATTATGCCCTGTTGCAGGGAAGCGTGCTGTTCATTGCCTTCAACTTCATGGTCGTCAATCTTCTGGTCGACCTCGCTTATTCGGCGCTCGATCCCCGTATTCGTTTGGGAGAACGGTAATGCGCATCCTCCGCGCGATTTTTGGACATACAAGCGGCAGAATAGGCGGGGCCATCGTCCTGCTCTACCTCGTGATCGCCTTGCTCGGCGTTATGGGTTTCACACCGCATGACCCGTTGATGCAGAACCGCCTGGACCGTCTGCACTCTCCCACCATCACCTATTGGATGGGCACCGACCTGTTTGGCCGCGATGTCGCCAGCCGTCTCATGCGTGGGGTAGGGCAGTCCTTTACGGTGGCCTTCCTGTCGGTTGCCTTTGCATCGCTTGCGGGAACTGTCCTTGGCCTGGCCGCGGCATGGTTCGGCCATCGGCTGGATGGCATCATCATGCGCCTGATGGATGTGTTGCTGGCATTTCCAGCCATTCTTCTCGCCCTTTTGGTTGTGGCCATTGTCGGACCGGGAACCTGGACCAGCGTTGTGGCGATCGGGATTGTCTACACGCCCATATTCACCCGTGTCGTGCGCGGGCCAGCCCTGTCGCTGAAGGCGCGTGATTTCGTTGACGCGGCGCGCACGTTCGGCAGCAGCCGCACATACATCCTGACGCGGCATCTCCTGCTCAATCTGGTGGCGCCGCTGACGGTTCAGATCACCTTGGCGCTGGCATGGGCTCTCCTGACGGAAGCGGGCCTCAGTTTCCTTGGGCTCGGCACGCAGCCGCCCGCATCGTCGCTCGGTCTGATGCTGAGCGACAGCCGCAATCTGATGGAAACAGCCCCATGGCTGCTGATCTTCCCCGGCCTTGCGATCATGGTGAGCATCCTTGGTTTCAACCTGCTCGGCGATGCGTTGCGCGATATCCTTGATCCGAGAATGCGGAGGTCAAACCCATGAGCCCGCTGCTCTCTGTCCGTGATCTGCACGTCGGCTTCGGCCACGACCCCGAGGTCAATCAGGTTGTGCGCGGCGTAAGCTTTGATGTGGCGGCCGGAGAAACACTGGCGATCGTCGGTGAAAGCGGCTCCGGAAAATCCGTCACGGCGCTCTCGATCAATCGGCTCGTTGATTTTGGCGGGGGGCGCATCGTCTCCGGTTCCATAAAGCTGAAACGGGCCGATAACAGCATTCTGGACCTGACGGCCGCGACGGAACCGCAACTGACAAAAGTGCGCGGCGCTGAAATCGGCATGATTTTTCAGGAGCCGATGACATCGCTCAATCCCGTGCTTTCCATAGGCACGCAGATTGAAGAATCCTTTCGACTCCATCGGGGGCTGACTGGAAAGCAGGTGCGTGCGGCTGCCAAGGACGCGCTCGATCGCGTGCGGATTCCGGACGCTTTGCGACGCTTGAAATATTATCCGAACCAGCTATCGGGCGGTATGCTCCAGCGCGTCATGATAGCAACGGCTTTGGCGTGCAACTCCCGTCTGCTGATTGCCGATGAGCCCACGACGGCATTGGATGTCACCGTGCAGGCACAGATCATGGCGCTTCTCGCAGAATTGAAGCGGGAAACCGGGATGTCGATGATTTTCATCACGCATGACATCGGCCTGGTCGCGGGAATTGCCGACAGGGTCATGGTGATGCAGAACGGGCAGGCGGTGGAACAAGGGGAGTTGAACCAGATACTCGATCACCCGCAACATCCCTATACGCAACATCTCCTGCATGCCGTCCCGCATTTCGCCAGCGGGCAGGCAGCGCGTACCGACGGCAAACGCGACAGCGAGGCATCGGTCGATCCGGCTCTCAGGGTTGACGGGCTTACGGTGCGGTTTCCGGTTACGTCAGGTGTTTTTCGCCGTCCCGCCGGTGCGGTTCACGCGGTGGAAGGCGTGGATTTTGATCTGATGCCAGGGGAAACACTGGCGATTGTCGGCGAAAGCGGCTCGGGGAAATCGACAACGGCGCGCGCCATTCTGGGTCTGACAAAATCCACGCGCGGCACCTTTTCTGCCGTCAGGCAGGAAGCCTCCGCACGGCAAAGCCAGCGGCCGGTGCAGATGGTTTTCCAGAACCCCTATGCTTCGCTCAATCCGCGGCTCTCCATTGCGAGCATTCTTGCGGAGCCGGTGATTGCCGCAGGCGGGCGGCTCGATGTCCAGACGCGTGAGAGAATGTCCATGCTGATCGAGCGTGTCGGCCTGCCGTCCAACAGCCTTGACCGCTATCCGCATGAATTCTCCGGCGGTCAACGCCAGCGCCTGTGCATTGCCCGGGCGCTGATGCTGAACCCTTCCGTTGTGGTTCTGGATGAAGCGGTTTCGGCGTTGGATGTGTCCGTGCAGGCCAAGGTATTGGATCTGCTTGTCGACCTGCAACGGGAATTCAATCTGGCCTATCTGTTCATCTCGCATGACATGGCCGTTGTCGAGCGGATCGCCCACAGGATTGCCGTCATGTATGCCGGACAGATTGTTGAAATCGGTCGTGCTGCAGCGGTGCTGGCAAATCCGCAGCATTCCTATACGCAAAGGCTCATTGCCGCCGTTCCGACGGTCAGCCGCCGCAAGGAGCACTTTGAACTGGATACGCGGCAGGTTCCGTCCCTGGTGCGCCAACTGGGCTTTGAACCCGATGCAGCCGACTGGACACATTTTGGTGCCGATCACAAGGCACGTACCGAAGCTCCACCATATTCGCAAACGGCGGGATAGATCATGAGTGCATCTGATCGTACGGAACAGTTCGCCAATGCCGCGCTTTCCCGGTTGTTCAATCGCGCTTTTGCACCACTTGCCAGTTGCGTAGCAACCAACCGCATCCCCGGGGGCGTGTTCGGCATCGTTGATCGGGATCAGCGCCGGATCATCCAGGCGATTGGCTCAGCTCAACTCATTCCGAATATCAGGCCGATGCGGATCGACACGTGGTTCGACCTTGCATCGCTGACCAAGGTCATCTTTACGACACCGCGCATCCTTGCTTTGGCGGAAGCGGGCATCATTGATCTCGACGCACCGCTCATCTCCGCGCTGCCGGATTTACGCCAATATGACGCAAACGCCTGGGAGCGGAAAATCACCTTTAGGCAATGTCTCGGCCATCAGACGCCCTTGCCGGCCGTTGGTCCGATATACACCTATGGCCGCGATCCGGATTTGCTGCGCAGCTTCATCCTGCAGCGTGAATGGCAGGCCGGGGAACCGGTCTATTCCGATATCAATTTTATTCTTCTGGGTTTTGTGTTGGAGCGCCTATCCAAGTGCTCCATCCGTGACATGGACCCAGGACCAGGTTTTGCGTTCTCTGCTGCATCTGATGCTGCGGCGGCCACCGAGGACTGCACTTGGCGGCACCGGGTGTTGTCGGGCGAGGTGCATGACGACAACTGCGCCGCCTTGCAGGGAGCCGGTCATGCCGGGCTGTTCGGAACGGCCGATTCCGTTCTGGATTTCGCGCAAGGTCTGCTGGATGGAACCGGAGCGTCCGAGCATGCGATCGCGCTCATGAAAGAACCTCTGTCCGCCAAACGCACCCATGGGTGGGAGCGGCCATATGAGGACTGGTCAGGCGGAGGATTGTGTTCTGCGAACACGATCGGTCATACGGGCTTTACAGGTACTGGCCTGTGGATTGATTTCGACAAGGGCAGGGCCTGGACACTGCTCACCAACCGCATTCATCCGACGCGCCATTTCGACAGTGGAATAACCTTGCTTCGGCAGGAAGTCGGCAATCTCGTCAACGGACAGTAGGAATTCAACCATGGAACCAATGTGGGCCGTTGGCCTGATGACCGGTACCGTACTTGACGGCAACATTGATGTTGCCCTGATCAAAACCGACGGTGAGCGCATAGAGGCGTTCGGCGCTTATGCGTTGACCCCCTACGACGCATCCGTTCGAAGCCTGCTGGAGGAGACGTTGAACCAGGCCCGTGCCTGGAATTTCAACGGTCCCGAACCGGTGATCTTCCGGCAAGCCGAAGAGGCACTGACGCGCGCGCAATCCGCGGCAGTCCGGGATCTGGTCAACGGTGCCGGCCTGACAATGGCCGACATCGGCATTGTCGGTTTTCACGGCCAGACCGTCCTGCACCGCGCACCTAAGGGCGGCCGTCTTGGCGCAACCCGCCAGCTCGGCGATGGCGAACTGATGAGCGCCATTCTTGGAACAAAGGTCGCCTATGATTTCCGCTCGGCTGATATGCGCATGGGCGGGCAGGGTGCTCCTTTGTCGGCGGCCTATCATGCTGCACTGCTGCAGGCTGCCGGGGTTGGAAACGACACCGCCATGCTGAACCTGGGCGGTGTTGCGAACATTACCTGGTGGGATGGCGATGGTGGCTTTGTCGCGTTCGATACAGGGCCTGCCAACGCGCCGCTCAATGATTTCGTCAAGTCGAAAGGGCTGGGTGAAATGGATCGGGACGGCGCTCTGGCTTTGGCTGGAACGGTTGACGAAGTACGCCTTTCCAAGCTCCTGCAGCATCCTTATCTGACAGCACCTTATCCAAAATCATTGGACCGCTTTGATTTTGGTGCGGAAATGGCCGATGGCCTCAATGCACGGGATGGGGCTGCGCTCCTGTCGGCATTTACCGCATCTGCCGTCGGGAAAGCGCTCGATCTTTTGCCGCAGCGGCCCGGCAGGCTGGTGGTTTGCGGAGGCGGCCGCCGCAATCCGGCGATCATGGCCATGCTTTCGGATCGTGCTGGCGTCGAGGTCTTGGCCGCCGAAGCCTTGGGTTTGCGCGGCGATGCGGTCGAAGCGGAATGCTTTGGTTTTCTTGCGGTGCGTGCTCTCAGGGACCTGCCGATCAGTTTCCCGACGACGACAGGCGTTCGCGAGCCCACGCGCGGCGGACGCATAGCAGGCTAGTGGAACGAATTTGACATTCGCATCCCATCTGACATGAAGCGCAGCATGCGAATGTCAGAATCGGACCACTAATCAGAGCTGTTTCTGCAGGAAGATGCGGTCACGCCCCATCGGAAAATCGGGCAGGGTGGCAAAGGTCTGGTATCCCTGCTTCTGGTAAGTCTTCGCGGCCCTTGGATTGAACGTATCAATATATGCGCCATGGCATCCGCGTGCCGCCGCTTCCTGTTCTGCGGCATCCAACATTCTGGCTGCCATGTGCTGTCCGCGAAAACTCTCATCCACCCACAGCCATTGAACGTAGAGCCATCCCCACGCGGTGTAGCCCGATATTCCACCGACAACCCTATCCGTTTCATCGCGCACAAAGACCGCAAGGGCCACTCTTTGGCTCGGCCCGACGTCGCCATCATTGAATGCCGTCAGCTGATCTCCCAGGAATTTGAGATCGGTTGGCGAGGGGGCTTCTGTGACTTCGAGATGGATGTTCATTCTACCGCATGGATAAGTCAGGTCAGTAAAATCAGGCTAGAATAATAAATTCCTGATTTCAATGTTCTATGGATATTTTATTCCTTTGGTGCCGTCACGCTGCCGGAAACCGGCCTTCAGCCGTGGTTGATCATGATATGGCGAACGGCCGTATAATCCTCCAATGCGTAGATCGACATATCCTTGCCATAGCCTGACTGCTTCACGCCGCCATGCGGCATTTCATTGGTCAGCATGAAGTGGGTGTTGATCCAGGTACAGCCATATTGCAGCCGCGATGCGGTTCTCATCGCCTTGGAAATATCTTTCGTCCAGACCGAAGAGGCGAGGCCGTAATCGCTGTCATTGGCCCATCTTACGGCCTCATCATCGGCACGGAAACGCGTGACCGAAACCACCGGACCGAACACCTCGCGCCGGACAATCTCGTCCTCCTGCGTCGCACCGGCAACGACGGTGGGCTGGAAGAAGAAACCATTGGTGCTGCCCGCATGGCCGCCCGTGGTAATCTCAATGTGCTTCTGTTCCGTTGCGCGCTCCACAAAACTCGCCACGCGGTCGCGCTGGCGGCTGGAGATAAGCGGTCCGATCTCATTGACCGTATCGTCGGCGTCATTGAAGCGGATGGTGGAGACGGCAGAGGTGAGGTCCGCCACCAGTTTCTCGTAGATGCCATCCTGCGCATAGATGCGGCAGGCAGCCGTACAATCCTGGCCGGCATTGTAATAACCGAAGGTACGGATACCGTTGACCACCGCTTCAAGGTCCGCATCGTCATAGACGATGACAGGCGCCTTGCCGCCCAGTTCCAGGTGAGTCCGCTTGACCGTCTTGGCGGCGGCCTGCAGCACCTTCTTTCCCGTGGCGATATCGCCGGTGATGGACACCATGCCAATCTTGGGGTGGTTGATCAGCGCGTTGCCGACCGTGTCGCCGCGGCCAAGAATGACGTTGACTACCCCTTCGGGGAGAATATCCGCCAGAAGCCGCGCCATTTTCAGCGCTGTCAGCGGTGTTTGTTCGGATGGCTTGAACACCACCGTATTGCCACCTGCAATAGCTGGCGCAAGTTTCCACGCCATCATCATCAGCGGGTAATTCCATGGCGCAATCGATCCGACAATGCCGACGGCATCGCGGCGGACCATTGAGGTATGTCCGGGCAGATATTCGCCGGCGACGGGCGCATGCATGGAACGGATGGCTCCGGCAAAGAACCGCCAGCAATCGATGATGGCGGGAAGCTCGTCATTGCGCACGGCGTTGATCGGCTTGCCGCAGTTGAGCGCTTCAAGCGCGGCGAAATCATCCGCATGTTTTTCAATGGCATCGGCAATCCGCAGGAGGTAACCGGAGCGCTCGGCAGGTGTCGTCAGCGACCACATCGCAAAGGCCCGTTCGGCCGCGTCGACAGCTGCATCAATCTGAATGTGGGAGGCTTCGGCAAGATCAATGATTGTCGCGCCGGTCTTCGGATTGAGGATATGTTCCTCGGCCTCGGTTCCGGCGACGAATGTCGATCCGATCAGCAGTTGCGTATCCATGTGTCGTTCTCCCATAGTCTTTGCATTATTTGCCGGAACCAGCGATCTGGTCGCCGTCGCGTGTGAGGTAATAGGCGGCAAGGATCGGCAGGAATGTCACCAGCACCACGACCATCGCGACCACGTTGGTGACGGGCCGCTGGCGCGGGCGGATGAGTTCCTGCAGCATCCAGATCGGCAGGGTGGATTGCTGGCCGCCGGTGAATGTGGTGACGATGACTTCGTCGAAGGACAGGGCAAAGGCGAGCATGCCGCCTGCCAGCAACGCCGTGCTGATATTCGGCAGGATGACATACCGAAATGTCTGGAAGCCGTTGGCACCGAGATCCATCGACGCTTCGACCAGTGAACCCGAAACACGGCGGAAGCGGGCGACCGCATTGTTATAGACAACCACGACGCAGAACGTGGCGTGACCAAGCACGATGGTCCAGATCGAGAAGGGAATGTCCGCCATGCTGAAGGCCGATCGCAGGGCAATACCGGTGATGATGCCGGGCAGCGCAATCGGCAGGATGACCAGCAGTGAAATCGTCTCGCGCCCGAAGAACCGGGTCTGGCTGACCGCGGCGGCGCAGAGCGTGCCAAGCAGCAATGCGACGGCCGTGGCGATCGAGGCGACGCGGACCGAGAGGCTCAGCGCCTGCCACACATCCGGTCGGTTCCAGGTCACCGCGAACCATTGCAGTGTCAGGCCGGGTGGCGGGAATTGGTAACTCTTTTCTTCTGTGGTGAAGGCATAAAGGAAAATCAGCAGGATCGGCAGATGCAGGAAGAGCAGCCCGCCGGCGGCGGCAATCTTCAGGGCCAGCGGAGCAGAGGCGGAACGATCAGAGCGCATCGAAAGCTCCCATTCTGCGGGCGGCCCAGAGATAGAGCCCCATAATGACGATGGGCACGACGGTGAAAGCGGCAGCAAGCGGGATGTTGCCCGCCGTGCCCTGCTGCGCATAGACGGCCTGGCCGATGAACAGACGCGAAGAACCGATGATCTGCGGAATGATGTAGTCACCCAGCGTCAGCGAAAAGGTGAAGATCGATCCGGCAACGATGCCGGGCAGAGCCAGCGGAAACAGCACATGGCGGAAGGTCTGCTGCGGGGTGCTGCCAAGATCGGAGGAGGCCTCGATCAGATTGACCGGTACGCGTTCCAGCGATGCCTGGATCGGCAGGATCATGAAGGGCATCCAGACATAGACAAATACGATGAAGGTGCCGGTATAGCTGACCGAGAGGGAATTGCCGCCGATCACCGGGAGTGACAGCCACGCATCCAGCAGCCAGAGCAGGTTCAGCTTGGTCAGGAGCCAGGTCAGGATACCTTCCTTGGCAAGGATCAGTTTCCACGCGTAAATCTTGACAAGATAGCTCGACCACAGCGGCAGCATTACCCCGAGATAGAACAGCGCCTTCCATTTTCCCCTGGCATAGCGCGCCGCATAGTAAGCGATCGGAAAGGCGATCAGTGCGGAAAACAGGGTCACGATCGCCGCCATGCACACGGTGCGGATGATGATGTCGAGATTGGTCTCGTTCAGCAGCTGCCCGTAGGTGGCAAGCGTGAACTCGTAATTCACCAGGCCCGAATAATCATCGATGGAAAAGAAGCTCTGCAACAGGAGCGCGAGCAACGAACCCAAATAGATGATGCCGAGCCACAGCAGCGGCGGAGCCAGCATTACTGCCAGGAAAACATGCGGATGTTTCCAGAAGAAATCCGATATGCGGCCGGCAAGACCGGACCTTTGCGTTGATATGGCCTGTTCGCCGGTGATGGCGCTCATCACACCGCCTCCATGAGATGAAGATCGGCCGGGGCAAAACTCAATGTGACCTTGCTGCCTTCTTCCGGAACAGGACTTGCCGCCGGGCTGGTCACATGAAGTTTGGTCCCGCTGACATCGACGGTGATACGGTTCGATGCACCAAGGAAGCTGCGCGACAGGACAATGCCGGACAGCGAAAGCTGGCCGTCCTTTTTGCCGGTAAGCTCAATGGCTTCGGGACGCAGGCTGGCGAGTTGCCGGCCCGCGCCAAGCTGGGTGACAAATTCCGGTTGCAGGATATTGGACGAGCCGACGAAATCGGCGACAAACCGCGTCTTCGGCCGCTTGTAGACATCTTCCGGCGTACCAAGTTGCTGGATCCTGCCTTCGTTGAACACGGCGATGCGGTCGGCCATGGACAGGGCTTCGCCTTGATCATGGGTGACAAAGACAAAGGTAATGCCGAGCGATTTCTGCAGGGTCTTCAATTCCTCCTGCATCTGTTCACGCAGCTTGAGGTCAAGCGCACCCAGTGGCTCGTCCAGCAGAAGGACTTTAGGCTTGTTGACGAGGGCGCGCGCAAGCGCAACGCGCTGGCGCTGGCCGCCGGAAAGCTGACCGGGCCGCCGCGTGCCGTACCCAGGCAGCTTGACCATGGCAAGCGCATCTTCCGCAGCCTTGCGCCGTTCTTCCCGCGCCACGCCCTTGACCATCAGGCCGTAGGCGACATTATCGAGGATACTCAGATGTGGAAACAATGCGTAGTCCTGAAACACCGTATTGACGTTGCGCCGGTACGGCGGCACGCCCTCCGCTGTCTCGCCGAAAATCTCGATATGGCCGCCGGTCGGCTGTTCGAACCCCGCCATCAGGCGCAGGCAGGTGGTCTTGCCCGAGCCAGAGGGGCCAAGCATGGCAAAGAATTCGCCTTCGGCAACAGCAAGATCAACCGCATCGACGGCGCGGACCGCTCCGAAATGGCGCGATACGTTTTCAAACAGGACAGCAGCTGTCATGTCTCACTCCATGTTTCAGGCATGCCTGCGGGGCGAACCAGGCACCGCAGCGTGACATCGGGGATCAGCGGCCGCCAATGACACCGATATAATCGGACACCCAGCGGTGATACGGTACGCATTCGCTCTGGCTTTCGCACTTGGCAACCGGCGTCCTCCAGAATTTGATCTTGTCAAAATCATTGTAACCGTTGGTGGCGCAGCCTTCGTCCGTGAGGAGTTCATTGCCTTTGCAGGCTGCACCGACGGATGGATTGGCGCCGAACCACGCGGAAACATCGCCTTGCACCTTTGTGGAAAGGCTGTGTTCCATCCACATATAGGCGCAGTTCGGATGGGTGCTTTCCGCATGCAGCATGGTCGTATCAGCCCAGCCGGTCGTGCCTTCTTCCGGGAAATTCGAAGCAACGGGTTGCTTTTCCGACTTCAGCAAATTGACCTGGAACGGCCACGAACCGGAAGCGACAACGCCTTCATTCTTGAAGTCATCGACCTGGATCATCGCATCGTGCCAGTAACGACCGGCAAGCTTGCGCTGTCCGCGCAACAGCTCAAGCGCTGCCTTGTACTGGTCTTCGTTCAACTCATAGGGGCTTTTGATGCCAAGTTCCGGCTTGTGGAACATCAGGTAGTTGGCGGCGTCGGCTATATGGATCGGACCGTCATAGGCCTGCACGCGGCCCTTGTTGGACTTGCCGTCCGGCAGGGTCATTTCCTCAAAGACAACGTTCCAGCTCTTTGGCGGCTTACCTTTGAAAACCTCGGTATTGTACATCAGGACGTTCGGACCCCAGACATAGGGCACACCATAATGCACGCCCTTGACCGTGTACCAAGGAGCATCCTGCAGGCGTTTGTCGATTGTCTTCCAGCTCGGGATAAGATCAGTGTTGATGGGCTGGACGCGTTTGCCGGCCACGAGGCGCAGCGAGGCGTCACCGGAGGCGGTCACGAGATCGAAGCCGCCTTCGTTCATCAGCGCCACCATCTCGTCCGATGTGGCGGCCGTCTTGACGCTGACCTTGCAGCCGGTTTCCTTCTCGAAGCCGGTAACCCAGTCATAGGCCTTGTCGGTGTCGCCGCGCTCGATATAGCCGGCCCAGGCAACGATGGAGAGTTCGCCTTCGCCCTTGCCCAATTGCTTCAAGGCTTCCTGAGCCATGACCTGCGTGCAGAAGGCAAGCGAAAGGGTCAGCGCTGTGCAGGATTTCAGAATCTGCTTCATCTCGAAATCTCCCGATTGTGGTGCCGCCTTTGCGGCGTGTGTTCCCGGGAGAAAAAGTGCCTCTCTTTTGCCGCTTTCGCAAATTCATTAATCAGAAGGGCGCTATCGGTTTTTCCGATATCATCGCGTACGGCCGCTGCGTAGCGCTTCGGCGATGCCGACAAAGTCACGCGCCGCCTGCGGTAGGCTGGATCCCTTGCGCCAGACCATGCCTACCTGCACCACCGGGAGCGCGCCGGAAACGTCACGGCTTTCGATGCGGTCGCCTTCCAGCGACCAGGGGCGGTAGACCAGATCGGGCAATAGCGCGATGCCCGCGCCAGTTGCCACGAGGCTGCGGACGGCTTCAACGGACCGGGTACGGAAAGCGACGTGCGGACGGGCGCCCAGTGCTGTCAGCAGCTTGCCGGTGTTTTCCTCGATTTCATCGACCGTCAGCATGATCAGCGGTTCCCTGACGATGTCATTGATGGAAATGATATCGGCGCTGACCAGGGGATGGCCAAGCGGCAGCCAGAGCCGGTAGGGCGAGGTCTCGATGATTTCCGCCTGCAGGGCCATGCGGTCGCGCAGGTTGGAAATGACCATGACGGCGACATCCAGCTCGCCGCCGATCAGCAGGTGTTCGAGATAAGAGCCATTGTCCTCGATGGCGCTGACCTCCACTCCCGGGCACGCACGGCGATAGCGGGCGAGCAGATCGGACAGGACATAACCGGCGACGAGCGAGGTGACGCCCAATTGCAGCTTGCCGGCATCGGTCGGTCTGTCCTCGGAGAAGGAGCGGCGTGCGTCGGAAACGTCGGCCAGTATCTTGGTGGCATGGCGCAGGAACTGATGGCCGTTATAGGTGATGTGCAAGCCGCGTGGGTGGCGTTCGAACAGCTCGACGCCCAGATCGGTTTCAAGTTCCTTGATGGCTTCGGTGATGGACGACTGCGAAATCGACAGGTTCTGCGCGGCGCGGGTGATCGAGCCCTGTTCCGCGACCGCGACGAAATATTGCAATTGCCGGAGTGTGAATGCCATGCACGGATTAATACCGGCAAAGCGGAGCATGGCAAGCGGTCTGACGCGGGACGACCCATGCGCGCCAGACCGCCCGTTTCTATCAAACGAGCTTTATGATGTGCGGCAGTTGGGCGCCCGCCACCACATTGCCATCGGCCGCAAAAAGATGGGCCTTGGCCGGATCAAAAAAGGCCTCCAGCCTTTCTCCAACTGCCACCTGTCCATCAAGAACAACCGTAATGGTTTGTCCGTTCGCTGCGGTCGCGTAGACCACGGTTTGACCGCCCAGGCTCTCGACCAGCACAACTTTCAACGGACCGAGCGCGGCACCGGTATTGGGGTCGATGGTGATATGTTCAGGGCGGATACCCAGTGTCATCGGGATGTCCGGCCGCCCGCCCGCTGCTGATCCAGTTGCGTCAGCATCTACCTCGATCTCTGCGGCGGAGATCTGCAGGAAGTTCATTTTCGGCGAGCCGATGAAGCCGGCGACAAACAGGTTGCGCGGATGATTGTACAGATCAAGGGGTGCACCGACCTGTTCGATCCTGCCGTCGCGCAAGACAACGATCTTGTCCGCCATGGTCATCGCCTCGACCTGGTCATGGGTGACGTAGATCGTCGTGTTACCCAATCGCTGCTGGAGTTTGGCGATCTCCACGCGCATCTGTACGCGCAGTTCCGCATCCAGGTTTGAGAGAGGTTCGTCGAACAGGAAGATTTTCGGTTCGCGCACAATGGCGCGGCCAATGGCAACACGCTGACGCTGCCCGCCGGAGAGCTGCTTCGGCTTGCGGTTCAACAGCGGTTCAATTTGCAGAATCTCAGCGGCCCGCTGAACCCGTTTTGCTATTTCAGCCCGCGGCAGCCGCGCGGTTTCGAGACCAAAAGCAAGGTTCTTGTAGACGCTCATATGGGGGTAGAGCGCGTATGACTGAAAAACCATCGCAATTCCCCGCTCTGACGGCGTGACAGCATTCATGCGCTCGCCGTCAATCAGCAGGTCCCCGTCGCTGATGGCTTCAAGACCTGCAATCATCCGCAGCAATGTCGACTTGCCGCAACCGGACGGACCGACGAAGACGGTGAATTCGCCGGGATCGATCGTCAGGTTGACGCCGTGGATGACCTGAAGATTACCGTAGCTCTTTACAACATTCTGGAGCTCAACTGCGGTTGCCATGCGGGACCTCATCAGTCTGACGGAATGCGGCGGGAACCCAGCTTTCATAGTTCGGGTGGTCGTTCGGAATTGGCAACTCCACATCCTGGTGCGTCAGTGATGAATAGTAGAATGCGGTGACCAGTTCGAGTGCCCTGCGTGAATCGGCGCTTGTCACCGGAAGCGCGCTATCATTTTCAAGCGCATCGAAGAACCGCGCCATTTGTGTCTGGAAGCGCGACGGAACATGCTTCCAGTCTTTGAGCAGGGCGTCGATCTTGTCCTTCGTTGCCTGATCCCGTGGCAGGATAACCCAGGGTTTTGCGCCGGGGTTATAGGCCTCGTGGTCGCTTTCGAACGTCACGTGCTCGAAGGTGAGACGGATACGGGTGATTTCATCGGCAGAGCCCAGGGTGGCGGTGAAGCTGGCAAGCGCGCCATTGGTCAGTTCGATCGAGGCGGTGACGCAGTCCTCCACCTCGATCTTGTTGACCCTGGTGGCGACCCGGCCAAACAGACGTTTGATGTCGCCCATCAGATAATTGAACAGATCGTGCTGGTGAATGGCGTGTGTCATCAACACACCGCCGAGTTCCGTTGCCCATTTGCCGCGCCATGGCACCTCGTAGTAGTCCGGTCCGCGCGTCCAGAATGTTTCGACGGAACCGATGAAGGGTTTTCCGGCGATGCCGGCGTCGATAATGGCCTTTGCCTGCTCGATCCCATCACCAAAGCGGTACTGGAACACTGGCATCAGGCGGCCCTTGGACAATTTCTCCTGGGCGATAACCTGATCCACCTCGGATAGCGACCCGACGAGTGGCTTCTCGCAGATGACGTGTTTTCCTGCCTTCAGCGCCTTCATGACCATCGGGAAGTGCAGTTTCGGCGGCGTGCAGATATCGATGATATCCAGATCGTCCATGGTCAGCAGGTCGTCGAAATCAGTGATCCGGCGCTCGACGGAGAATTCATCCGCAAGCGCGTGCATTTTTTCCTCGTCTATGTCGCAGATGGCGAGGAGTCTGAATTTGTCGGCATTGGGGACATAGCCCTCGACAATATGGCTTCTGCCGATACCGCATCCGACGACGGCGACTGTTCTGAGGCGTGTCATTGTTTCCACTCCGTACCGCGCTCGGCCAGTTGCTGAGCGGTCAAGGCAAGTTTCATGGCGTTGAAGCATCGTTCCTGCGGCATTGCCGTTTCGGTCCGGTTGCGCACGTCTTCAAGGAATTGCCGGCCAAAAGGCAGATCGACGGCCGTACAGTCCAGGTGCTGGATACCATCCGCATTGACCAGGAAAAGGTGGTCTGTTCCAGGACGTCCATTGATGTCGATATATTTGCGAAGCTCGATATATCCTTCCGTGCCGAGAATGGTCAGGCGACCGTCGCCCCAGGTGGGAAGTCCCTGCGGCGTGAACCAGTCAACGCGGACATAGCCGGATGTGCGTTCTGTCTTCATATGGACGTCGCCGATGTCCTGCAGGCCGGGTTGACCTGCATTGGCCCGGTTGGCAACGGTGGCCGAAATGATCTCTCCGTCAATCGCATTGGAAAAGAACAGAAACTGTTCAAACTGGTGGCTGGCGATATCGCAGAGAATTCCACCGTATTGTGCTCTGTCAAAGAACCAGTCAGGCCGGTGGTTGTTGCGGATGGCGTGGGGCCCGAGACCGACGGTGTTGATAACCTCGCCAATCGCTCCTTGAGCGACAAGGCTGCCCGCTTTGACCGTGGCCGGCACCTCAAAATGCTCGGAATACAGGACGCTGTATATTCGCCCGGTGGCCTTCTGGACCGCGCGAATGTCCGACAGCTGTTCAAAGCTTGTCATTCCCGGCTTGTCCGAGAGGACATCCTTGCCGTGCTGCATCGCGGTAATCGATATCGCGGCGCGCTCGGCGGGAATTGCGGCTGTCGTTATGATCTGGATGGATGGATCGTCGAAAATCGTGCGCGGATCGGCAACGCGTATGGCTTCCGGAAATTTGCTGGAAAATGCGGCGGCAAGATCATCTTCCCGTGCATGGAAGGCGACGAGCCGTGCGCCTGCTCGTTTCAGGCACTCGACCTGGCCATAGATATGGCTGTGATTGATGCCAATGGCTGCAAAATTCAGATGGGACATGGCTTATCGTTTCATTCCTGTGGTTGCTATGCCTTCGATCAGAAGGCGCTGGAAGAAGAGGAAAAAGGCGAAGATCGGCACTAGGGACAGAACCGACATCGCAAAGAGGCTGCCGTAGTCGGAAACGCCGGTTGAGTCCGTGAAGGTGCGAAGCCCCAGCATCACGGTATATTGCCGCATATCGCTGAGATAGATCAGGGGGCCGACGAAATCGTCCCAGGTCCAGATGAAGGTGAAGATTGCCGCGGTCGCCAGCACCGGCGTTGAAAGCGGCAGGATAATCTTCCAGTAAATCCGCCAGGGCGAACAGCCATCCATCATGGCAGCCTCGTCCAACTCCTTCGGCAGCCCGCGGAAGAACTGCACCATCAGAAAGATGAAGAATGCGTCGGCCGCGAGAAACTTCGGGACAACCAGCGGCAGGATGGTGTTCACCCAGTCGAGGTGCCGGAACAGCACATATTGCGGGATGAGCGTGACCTGATAGGGCAGCATCATCGTCATCAGCATGAGGGCGAACCAGAAGCTGCGCCCCCGGAATTCCAACCGGGCAAAGGCATAAGCCGCCATGGAGCAACTGAGCACGTTGCCCGCCACTGACAAGAGCGCAATAACGAGTGAGTTCTTGAAGAAGGTCTCGAAACCGACCTTCAGTCCGTTCCATCCGCGGACGTAGGCATCAAAATGACAGGATGACGGCCAGATGCTGACCGATGTGAAGATCTCCTGTTCAGGACGGCACGAGGCCGCCAGCATCCACAGAAGCGGATAGAGCATCACCACGCAGGCGATGATCAGGACGATATGCGTTGCGCCCAATGTTAGATATTTTCGCGCGTTCTGTGACGTCTCTGCCGATACAGCCGGTTGCTTCGCGGTATCAGTCATAGTGCACCCAATACTTCGCTGTGAGGAAGGCAAAGGCGGTGAAGATCGCCACGAGCGCAAGAAGAACCCAGGCAAGTGCCGAGGCATAGCCCATGCGGAAGAAGCCGAATGCCTCCTGATAGAGGTAAAGCGTATAGAACAGGGTCGAGTTGATCGGATTGCCGGTGCCGCCGGAGATAATGAAGGCCGGAGTAAAGTTCTTGAATGCTTCTATGGTCTGAATGATCGCGTTGAAGAAAACCACCGGGGACAGCAGGGGCAGGGTGATCTTGATGAACTGTCGCCAGCGTCCGGCACCATCAAGGCTGGCAGCCTCATACACATCCGCAGGAATTTGCCGCAGGCCGGCGAGAAAAATGATCATCGGTGAGCCAAACTGCCAAACCGACAGGATGATAAGCGTCCACAGCGAATAGGAGGGATTGGATATCCAGCTTGGCCCGGCGATTCCGAAGAGCGCCAGAAATTTGTTGACCAGCCCGTTCCCCGCAAAAATCTGCCGCCACAGTATGGCGATTGCCACGCTGGCTCCTAGAAGCGACGGCAGGTAGAACAGGGCGCGGTAGATCGGCAAGCCTTTCATGCCGCGGTTGAGCAGCAGGGCTACGGTCAGAGCCGCGATCAGTTTCAAGGGCACGGACAGGACGACGAAGAACAGTGTGACACGCATGGACGTCATGAATTTCGGATCGGTCGTGAACATGCGGATATAATTGCTAGCGCCGACCCATTTGGGATCGGTCAGCAGGTCGAAGTTTGTGAATGACAGATAGAAGGACCAGATCATCGGCCCGACCGACAGGCCGAAGAAACCGATGAACCAGGGAGCCAGGAACAGATAACCGTAGCGCTCCCTGGAGCCAAAACCGCGTGAGAGCTCTCCTGTCGCTGCCCGCCGGTTTGCGCGGGCAGCTGGATTAGAGGCGGTGATATCCATGATCAGCCCCTGCTCAGCAGATCATTGGCAAGTGCGACAAATTCAGGTCCGGCATTTTCGGGTGTCTTGGTCCCGAATGCGACTTCCTGGCTGAGGGTTCTGAGGACAGAGAGTTCGATTTCTCCAGCAGCTTTGGGCGGTGACGGAGGAATTGGTCCAAGCAGGTCGCCGAGATTGGTGACGAAGTCGAGTGCCATTCGGCTGTTTTCGTTGAGGGTTGACGCAATAGCTTCGCGCGCGGCAGCCGAACAGGGGATACCACGCTCTGTACCGAGCAGCTTGGCGGCATCGGGGTCGCTGACGAAAAAGCTGATGAACTTGGCCGCTGCCGCCTTTTGCTTGGATGAACCGGCGACGGAGAACAGCATGGCGGGTTTCCGGTAGTGGCCGCCGCCCATGGTTGCCGCGACGCGCGGATAACCGCACAGTACGAGCTTGTCTTTGACGAGCGCCTGCAGGGCGACAAGCTGGTTGGAATTTGCAGGAAACATCGCAGCCTTACCGGTCACAAGCATCGAGGTCTCGAGCGAGCCCGTGTCAAGCGCCTGGTCTTCCGCGGTCACGCAAATTCCGGCCTCGCGCAGCTCGGTCCACAGTTTGAACCACTGAACAATGTCGTCGGCATCAAATGCAAGTTTACCGTCTGCGGTGTAGAGCGCCTTGCCACGCTGCCGCAGCCAATTCTCGAGAACTGGCTCCAGTCCGGATGTATCCGCAATCGCCCTGATACCGCCGCGTATATTGGCTTTCTTGAACGCCGCGCCAACGTCGCGAAGACTGTCATAGGTGAGGGCGTTTGTCGGGACTGCAATGCCTGCTTCCTTGAAAGCATCCGTATTGATCATTGTGGCGCATGAATTGGCACCCAGACTGATGCCATACAATTTTCCGCCGACCGAGCCACCCGCAAGCTGATCCTTGTCGAATTGACCGAGATTGAGTGCGTTGCCGATGAACTCGTCGAGCGGCGCAATCGCTTGACGCGCGGCGTACTCGACGATGTAGCGGTAATCCATCTGCAGCACATCCGGCGCGTTGCCGCCGGCGGTTTGCGTGGCCAGTTTTGGCCAGTAGTCGTTCCATGACAGGAACTCGCTTTGAATGCTGCCCCCCTCTCTCTTTCCGTAAAGGTCGGCGGCTGCGTTGGTGACTTGGGCTCGCGTCTGACTTCCCCAGAAAATAAGACGCAGATTGCTGCCTTCTGCAAAGGCCATCCGGCTTCCCATGGCTCCCATTGCCAGCAGTGCGCTTGTCGCCTTGAGAAAATGACGCCTGTCGATTTGTCCGTTCATAGTGCCTCCCACTGAAACGAGCCGGCATCGGTCTCCTCACCGGATGACGGCATGCAACAGTAACAGTTCAACAGACTATGGAAAAATACGAAATTGACATCGTATTATAGATAAAATCTATATCGTGAAGTAGCGTTGACGCCGGAAGCAAACGAACGGGCAGCCATCTGCCAGGCTTTGTAGGAGAGCAAATGTCATGGACAAGGTACTCCAGCAGTTTCTTGCTATTGCGGAAGCCGGCACCATCAGCGGGGCGGCAACCACATTGTTCGTGACCCAGCCCACGCTGACGTTCAACATGAAAAAGCTGGAAGATAGCCTTGGCGTGCCGCTGTTTGTGCGCACATCACGCGGCATTACCCTCACCAGCTACGGCGAGACGTTGTACGAGAACACCCGCGTCATGCGCCGCCTCTACGACAATACGATTGCGTCCATCGAGGAGCAGCGCGCACGCCGCGAACAGGGTCTGAATATCGGCACCGGCTATTCCTGGTGGTCACTTTTTCTCAAGGACCTCATCCTCGATTATCGCCAGAAAAATCCAAATGCGCCGATTTACGTGAGCATCGGCAATCAATTGCGCTGCATGGATCAACTGCTCTCCGGCGATACCTCACTTTTCATCGGCCATGAGGTGAAGGGCATGGCGCGGGATACGGGGACGACCTTCCTCCCGCTGACACAGGTGCATAATGGCTATTTTGTCCGGGCGGATCATCCTTTGCTCGGCAAACCGCGAAAACTGGCCGAATTGGAGGAATATCCGGCTGTGGTGAGCAGCTCTCCGGAAACAAGGCACCTGAGGCTCTTTGGCTATAATGTCAGGGAACGGGCGGACATCGCTTCCAATGCCTACAAGTTTGCGTTCGCCTCCAACTCACTGGCGGCTTGCCTTGATTACATCAAGGAGACCGATGCTGTCTTCCGTCACTCGGCAGTGATGTCACACACGTTCAGGCAACGGGACGTCTATCCCGTCATTATCGAAGACGAGAATGTGCTCGAGCGGTTCAATGTGGGAATTTATGTCCTTCACGAGCGGATGGAGGACATGTTTGTCAGCCGGTTGATCGACGATATAAAAGTTGCAGCCGCTCGGGTAGTACCGGCGGGGTGACGGTACAGTGCCTTCGTCCATCAAAGCGGTGAGCGCAGCCTTGATCGGTGCTGCGCTCCACCACCATGGATTACCGTTCGATCTTGCGGTTCCAGCGGTTGTTCCATTCGGGCCGGTTCTTGTTGATTGCGTCCCAATCCACAACCCTAGCATTGCTCATGTAAGCCTGAAAGGCAGTCAGCTTTTCTTCGCCCCCGGTCGTTCCTGCATGGGTTTTGACGTTTGAAGGGACGATGTTCCCCTTGTCCAACGCCTTGGCTTGCGCCTCGGCAGAGAGAAGATATTGGGCCAGTTTCTGGCTGAGTTCCGGTTCGCTGTTGTTTGCGATCACACATTCGGAGACCGTCAGCACAACTGATCCTTCCTTTGGCTGGGCATATTCAACCGGAATACCCTTCTCCTTCAGATTGTTGACGGCAGTCGGCGTGAGCGGAAAGATCGCAGCGTCGCCGGTCTGGACCATTTCCGAAATTTTTGCCGAACTGGAGATATATTCCAGGACATTCTTGCCAACCGTATCCGCGAATTTCTCGAATCCCGGTTCGACATTGTTCTCATTGCCGCCCTGGATGCGGTTGAACATCAGAAACGCATGGAGACCAAACGTCGAGACGGAAGCCGACTGGAAGACCACCTTGCCCTTGAATTTTGGATCGGCAAGGTCCATCCATGATGTGGGTGCGCTCCAGCCATTCTGGTCAAACATTTGCTTGTTGTAGGCAAGGCCCGTCATGCCCATGTCGATGCCGACAGCCATGTCGTCCTTCATGCGTGCCCCGGGCGTGACGTCGTCTAGAACCGGTGACGGCCGCAGTTTCTGGCAAAGTCCGGTACCGATTGCCCGAACCATGACGCCGTCGTCCAGAAACATGACATGCATCTGCGGGTTATCTTTCGCTGCCGTCGCTTTGGCGAGAATATCGGCGGATGTTCCGGGCACGACGACGATCTTGACGTCATTGGCCTTTTCGAATTCAGGAAAAACGTCCTGGGTGAATGTGCGTTCGTAATTTCCGCCATTCATTCCCACGTAGAGCGTTTTCGTTTCAGCCTGAGCGTGCGAGGCGGTTAATCCTGCGACTGTCAGAGCGATCGTGGATACCAGGCAATTATTCAACTGTTTCATTGTGAGTTCCCTTTTTCTCGTTGTGTTGTGAAGACATGTTTCTGAAGCGTTCGATCGAAAAGGCGTCGATTGGCGTTACTGTTTCGCCTGATGTGACGAGGTCACACAGGACGGCACCAACCGCCGGTGCCACCTGAAAACCGGCGCCACAAAAGCCGAATGCATGGAAAAGGCCCGGTGTCGTGCCGCTTGGGCCAATGACTGGATTGTTGTCGGGAAGTTGGCCTTCCGTACCCGACCAGAAACGGATCACGTGCGCGCCGGCAAGGTGCGGGAAAAGTGCGGTGGCCCGTTTCATGACGGATTGCGCAGCCGTGGTGGACGGACGGGAAAAATCAGGATCGGCAAGGGCATAGCCACGCCCGCCGCCCATGATATAGTTTCCGCGTGTCACCTGCCGGCAGTAGAAACCGCCGCCTTCCTCTCCGAGGCTGACGGGCAACCGCGGTGCAAGCGGCTCGGTCACGACCATTGAGGGATATATGCGAGAGAGCGGCACGGGCTCGGCGAAGTCGGCGGCAATTTTGTTGGCCCATGCCCCGGCACTGTTGATGAGGAAGCGGCAGGTTATTTCGCAGTCCGCGCCCGCCTGAAGGGCAAACCCGTCATTTGCGCGCACCGCCGCATGGACAGCGGTCTGTTCAAGGACAATCGCCCCGGCATCTCGTGCTGCCTTGGCGAAGGCTGGCGATACCAGCCGGGGATTGGCCTGTCCGTCGTCCGGACACAGCGAAGCGCCGGCGATGTTTCCGGACAGCCATGGAAAACGGGCTTTTGCCATCGCGCCAGTGTACAGCTCGAGATCAAGACCAAAGGATTTTACGGTTTCTGCATAGTGTTCGAGCTTTGCGAAGTCCTCCGGCGTGCGTGCGAGTTTCAGATGCCCGCTGCGCTGGTATTCTCCATCGATCCCGATCAACTCCTTCAATCTCGGCCAGATCTGGTGGGCGCGTTGTGAGAGCGGGAGCTGAGCTGCGGAGCGGCCTTGACGCCGCACGCCACCATAGTTGACGCCGCTTGCCTGCGCCCCGCAAAAGCCCTTGTCGATGAGGATGACCGACAGGCCAGCCAAGCGCAGCGCAAGGGCGGCGGAACTGCCGACCAGGCCGCCGCCTATTATGGCAACGTCTGCAGAGAGACGCCGGGTCATGCGCCGCCCTCATGCAAAGAAAGCGGTAGTGGCTTGACCGGCGCCTGCGCCCGCAAGCGTCCGATTTCCGTTAGAGTGAGCTTTTGCGTGGATGAAAGAACTTCCGCCAAAGCCGCGCTGCACATGCGGCCCTGACAGCGGCCCATACCCGCGCGGCTCAGCGCTTTCAGCCGGTTGAGCTCACGAAGGTCATTTCCATGCAGCGTGTCGACAACGGAGGAAACGGTGATTTCCTCGCAACGGCAGAGTTTAGTCTCGCCCGGAACCTGTTCAAACCAGTTTTCCGGGAACGGGAATGCTTTTTCGAGAGCATCCCTCAGTTTGACTTTCCGCCGGCGCGCTCCCGCAAGCACAGACATTCGCCCGGGATCAGCCGGTGCTCCGGAATCCTGAATCAGGGCGAGGGCGGCGAGTTCGCCTGAAATCTCCGCGGCATCGGCACCGGCAATGCCGCTGCCATCACCGGCGAGGTAAACGCCCTTGCGGTTCGTGCGGCCGGTCTCATCCGTTACCGGCAACCACGTACGATCCCTGTCATCAAAGCGGAATGAACAGCCCGCAAGGTCTGCCAATTGTGTTTCGGGACGAAGCGCGAAACCGTATGCAACTGCGTCACACGCTATGGAATGTGTCTTTGCTCCGGATTTAAAACTCAGCCCCTCGACATGTTGAGAGCCGTCCACACCCGTTGGACGAACGTTGTAGCGAATCTTTACGCCGCGGCGAACGAGCCTTGCCGCGTAGGACATCCCGATGAGCACGAGACGCGGATCGAACCGGAATGCGGAGAGAAGATTGAGCTTGGCAGTGAACGGAGCTGTGTCGAGTACAGCGGCCACGTTGGCGCCGGCCTTCAGATATTGCCAGGCAACAAGGTAGAGAAGCGGGCCTGATCCGAGAAAGACGACCTTTTTGCCGATGGTGCAGCCCTGTGCTTTCAGTGCGGTCTGGGCTGCGCCCAACGTATAGACGCCCGGCAAAGTCCAGCCGGGAAAAGGCAGCACGCGGTCGGTGGCGCCAGTCGAAAGGATCAGATTTTGAAAGCTGATCTGCTGATGATCTCCATTGGCCATAAGGTGGAGCTGATTGTCCGCAATATTCCAGACCAGTGTCTGCGGCCGGTAATCGATGGACGGGAGCAGGGCATCGAATTCACGGTGCAGTCTGGTGGCCTTGGCCGCTTCCGAGCCATAGAGATCTGTGGCACTACGACCGTCATCGAGGAGCGGACGGCGATAGATCTGACCACCGGCACGCAAACCTTCATCGATCACGATCGGGCGCAACCCTGCGGCGACAAGCGTTTTTGCGGCGCAGATTCCTGCGGGCCCGGCTCCGACAACCACCGCGGGTGACGTATCATTCATTGCCGGATTCTCTTGTTATGAATGCCATCTGCGCCTCGAGAGGCGTGGTGCACGCCCGCACCCGCATTCCGCAGGCAAGGGTCACGAAGCAATCCTGACACGCTCCGATAAGACAGAACCCTGCACGCGGTTCACTGGTGAACTCGCTCTGGCGCAGGCGGTCTGTTACGGACATGATGGCCACGAGAACCGTGTCGCCGCGCCGTCCGGAATATGCAATGCCATCGATCGTGAATGGGATGGGCGCTTCATCGCGTCTGAAGTGACGCTGAAACTGCGACCGGGAATGATGTGCCGCCATCAGCCTTTTCCAACCAGCAGTTGATCAAGCCCGAACAACCTGTCGAGAATGATCATGGTGATGCCCGTCAGGGCGATCATCAGGGTCGAGACGGCAGCCATCATTGGATCAATCGATTCGCTCGCATACATGTACATGCGCACCGGCAGGGTGATGGTTGATGGTGCAGTCACGAAGATCGACATGGTCAGTTCGTCAAAGCTGTTGATGAAGGCGAGCAGCCATCCGCCACTGATGCCGGGCAGGAGCATCGGAAAGGTAATCCGCCGGAACACGGTCCACTCACCGGCGCCAAGCGTACGCGCCGCCATTTCAGCGCTGAGGTCCATGCCGTTCAGGGCGGCCAATATCAGGCGGAGGGCGTAGGGCATGATCACCATCACGTGGGCAGCCACGAGCCAGCCGAAAGAACCGGTTGCGCCGATGAACGAAAAGAGCCGCAGGAAGGCCACGCCAATCACCAGATGCGGAATGATGAGCGGCGACAGAAACAGGGCATTGAGTGCGTCCCGGCCTTTGAATGAATATCGGGTGATGGCGAGCGCTGACGGTACTGCGAGTGTCGTGGAGATGGTTGCCGAGAATAAAGCCAGACGCGCACTGTTCCAAAATGAGGCGACGAAGTCGGGATGATGGAAGACCGCCGAAAACCACCGCAGAGACACGCCATCCCATGGCAGGGAAAGCGTGTTCTGGGGCGTGAAGGCGACGAGGCAGACCACAATCAGGGGTGCCAGCACGAAGAGGACAATCAGGCTGTGGAATGCGAGGGCAAAGAGACCGTTCTTCTGCATGGCGTTATCCGAGCCTCCGCTTTGCCTGACGCTCCACCATGCGGTTGTAAGCCAGCATGATCGCAAGATTTGCCAACAGCACGATGATCGCAATCGCCGCTCCGAGCGGCCAGTTCAGCTCGATCAGATATTCATCGTAGACCACCGTTGCAGCCATTTTGAGCCGCCGACCGCCAAGCAGGCCCGGAATGGCAAAGGCACTGGCCGAAAGCCCGAAAACGATCAGGCTACCGGAGAGAATGCCGAGTGTTGCCTGAGGAAAGACAATGCGGCGCAAGGCGGTAAACCGCGAAGCGCCCAGCGATAGTGCGGCGGCTTCAACCGTCGGATCAAGCTTCTGTAAAGCCGTCCACACAGGAATGACCATGAAGGGCAGCATGATGTGAACGAGAGCGATGACGATGGCCGTTTCCGTATAAAGCAGCTGTACCGGCTCGAGGCCGAGCATGGCCAGGGCGTGGTTGACGAGGCCATCGCGGCCAAGCAGCATGCTCCAGCCAAAGGTCCTGACAACGACGGACACCAAAAGCGGCCCGATGATGACAAGCAGGAAGATCGAGCGCCACGGCTTGCCCATGCGCGTGAGAATATAGGCCTCCGGTGTTCCCAAGAGGACCGTGATCACCGTGGTGAGCAAGGCAAGACGCAACGTCCGCCAGAATATGGCGAGGTAATAGGGATCCTGGAGAACGGTCAGATAGTTTGCCGTTGTGTACCGGTTCTGAACGCCGCTGCTGTAGTCATAGACATTGAATGACAGAACGGCCGTCAATGCGAGGGGTAAGAGAATAAGCCCGATGAACAGCAGTGTGGCCGGTGCTGCGAGAAAGAATGGTGCCGGCAGGCGCGGCGAGGGTCTGATCGCTACGCCTGTCATGATTGTAGAATGCCTTCCTGCTCAGCGGCCAGTATCCGGCATTCTTCTATGTTCCACGCGAGCCCCGTGACCTCTCCTTCAGATGGCGGCGGAGCGCCCAGATTGGCCACCGAGACGGATATTTCGCCCGCTGGCGTCGCGACACTGAGAAGCCATTGGTTTCCAAGAAAATAACGGCTCGATACCGATCCACGCAGCATACCGCCGGCGGGATCCGTCAAGCGGATCTTTTCCGGCCTGACCGACAGGCAAAGTTCGCCGCCCGGATAGTTTCCCGTTGCCGGTATTTTCAGATCCGTGTTGTCAACGAGCAGCGATACACCAGCAGTTTCTTTCACCGCGCGGGCGGCCAGAAAATTCGACTTGCCGACGAACGAGGAAATAAAATTATTCTTCGGGTGTTCGTACAGGCTGTAGGGATGATCGACCTGCGTGATCCTTCCACCTTCCATCACCACGACGCGATCGCTGATGGACAGGGCTTCCGCCTGATCGTGGGTCACCATGATCGTGGTAATGCCGACGACGCGTTGAATGCGGCGCAATTCGAATTGCATTTCTTCGCGCAGCTTGGCGTCGAGATTTGAGAGAGGTTCATCGAGAAGCAATACGGGCGGCTTGATCACGAGCGCCCTGGCAATTGCCACCCGCTGGCGCTGACCACCGGACATTTCGCGCGGATAACGATCGGCGAGGGCGGTCAGCTGGACCAGCGAAAGGATTTCCGCAACTTGTCTGTCACGCTCGGCCTTTGCAATTTTCCGCATTTCCAGTCCGAAGGCGACATTCTGCGCGACGGTCATGTGCGGAAAGAGCGCATAGCTCTGGAAGACCACGCCAAGCCCGCGTCTGGCCGGTTTCTCCCGCGTGATATCCCGGCCGTCGAGGGTAATTCTGCCGTTTGTCGGCGCCACCAGTCCGGCGATCATCTGAAGGGTTGTTGTCTTGCCGCAACCGGACGGCCCCAACAGCGAAATGAACTCGCCCTGTTCGATTTCCAGATCGAAATCACGAACGGCGGCAAACTCTCCGTAAAGTTTGGAAACCCGCTCAAGGTGTAAGAATCCCATACCGCAATCCCCTGAATTCATATCCGCCATCGTGGTTGCTTTGTGGCAGTTTCACTATTAGTGACCCAAATCCGAAGGGTTCATCAAATGAAATCTTGTATTTTGGAATAAAATTAATAAAAATTCTGAAATACAAAATTACCATACTAATTTTCAGAAAAATGGTTGTGGAAATGAAACAGCAGATCGAAACAAGTACGAGTCTGAACAAGGCTGTAAACCTCATGAAGGCGCTTTCGCATGGGCCGGCAGAAGGCATGCGGCTGAAAGAGTTGGCCCTGACTGTTGGGTTGAATCAACCGTCTGCCCACCGCTTGCTGAAATCACTGGCTGCCGAGAGCCTGGTCGAGCAATTGCCAGGCAGCAAGCTATACCGCCTGTCCCTCGAGTTCTTCTCAATGGCGGCTCAGGCCCGCCGCCGCGACGGTATTCTTGAGATCGCACGGCCGTCGCTCCTTCGGCTCTCGGCAACCCTGAATGACACGGTGTTTCTTCTCGTTCGCAGCAACTTTGACGCTGTCTGCCTCGATCGCGTGGAAGGGCCGTTTCCAATACGGTCCTTCACAGGCGATATCGGCGGGAAGGTGCCCCTTGGAATCGGCCAGGGAAGTATTGCAATCCTGGCTTTTCTGCCGGAACCTGAGCGTGACGCAATCATTCAGTTCAATATGCCACGCATTCTGGATCGCTCGCAGATCGATGAAGTTGATCTGCGTATCAAGATAGAGGAAGTGCGGCGTCTGGGGGCGGCGCACATCAATTTTGACATGATAGCAGGCATGGCGGGGCTCGGCGTGCCTATCATTGACAACAGGGGCTGTGCAGTCGCCGCTCTTAGTATCGGCACACTGTCCGATCGTTTGACTGATGCGCGCCGCGCTACGATGACAGAGCTCTTGAAGTCAGAAGCCGCTGCGATCAGTGCGAAACTCAATCCTTTTGATCCGACATTGCGTTATCCAAGCCAGGCGCTCTCGCGTTAGGCGCGGGCGTACAGTTTCGCTGAAAGAGGACCGTTGGCAGTGAAAGCGATGAAGAGAGATGAGATGGGCTTTGGAGCAACCCACGGCATTATTTCCGCGATGTGCTTGGCTCGCGCCGGAGTGGGAGACATATCGGCCGTTTTTGCGATTTGAACTTGATCTATTGTTTCAACGACAAGAACAGAACCCGGTCGTAATAAGCTATCATGCTCAATACCGCTTGACACCGCTTGAAAAGCCCGCTGCAAATGCTCAGCGCTCTGCTATCAAATTCGTTACAGCAGGTTAAGACAATTTGACCGAACTATCGGCGCAATAGGTAACAACTGGCTGGTAGGGTGAAACAAGAATATTCAAAGACTACAACATGACGCGAAATTTCAGGGGAATGCGCGGTGTTGGCTTGGGGGGTCGGGTAACGGTTCGTTGCTTTAGGCTGACAATTTTCTCTAACTGCTGAATGATGAACCATGTCTTTAAACCGACTATCACATATCGATGGCCTGCGGGCTATCGCTGCGCTCTCTGTTTTGGTTCAACATATGTTCGGCGACATGCTACGCAGCAGTGCTGCTGGACCAGGAGCTTTGTTCAGCTTCGCGGGCCAGTCGATTGACAATATCGACCTTGGACGGTTCGGCGTCGTTTTATTCTTTCTGATCAGTGGTTTCGTTGTCCCGTTCAGCATTCGCGGCGATCGGCCTCTCAAGAGATTTGCGATATCGCGCCTGTTCCGGCTGTATCCGGCGCTATGGGTTGCGATTGCTGCGCTGACGGCGTTGTACTGGAGTGACGGGAACACGCCGAGCCTTGCGACGATCACAGCGAACTTGACGATGGCACCGACCCTGTTCGGGAAAGCCTGGCTTTCCAGTATTTACTGGACATTGTTCATCGAGCTTGTGTTCTATTTCCTGGCTGCTGCATTGTTTGCAACCGGATTCCTCTTTGATTTTCGTGCGATCTTTGCGTTTGGACTTCTCCTTGTGGCGTCGACAGTTCTGCCGATTTTGGCCCGGCTTTATTTCTCTGCAAACATTCCCGTCCAATATATCGGGTTGCATCTGTCATTCTTGTTCTGCGGATTGCTGCTGCGTCTGGCGATCATGGAAAAGGTTAGATATGCCGGGCTTGCTGCGATCGGCCTGCTTTGTGTGCAGTTCGCTTCAATAGCGGCAGTATCAGATTTTTCACTTGGGCGTGACGATGGTTTTGTCATCACCGGATTGCAACCGGTGCTGGGAGCCTATGGGCTCGCGGCGGTTGTTTTCATTGCTGCGGTCTCGAGCGCGCGACCAAATTTCGCGTTCCTCTCGTTCATTGGTCAGATCAGCTATTCGATATACCTGTTCCATTGGATCGTCTGTACGCTTGTCTACCGGGTTTTTCCATTGACCGGGCAATGGAGCGACCTGCTTGTTATGAGTCTGTGTGTTCTTCTTACGATTTTGGTCTCATGGGCCGTATTTGTGGTCGTGGAAAAGCGGATGATCAATTTTGCAAAATGGTTGACAGCCGGCAGCAAGCCACTGCGGCCCGAGATGGTGATTTGACATGGGGATTGCTGTCAAATTCCAAAGGATATCCGGTTCACTTGACTAAATCGTCCGGTCGCGTGGGCGGGGCGGGTCAAGCAAACCCGACCGGACCACTGCCGCGAACAAGGGCGAGGGCGACCACTCTTGGCGCAATGCAGTATGTGAGACTCACCCTGCGTCCCGTGCTGGTCATCGCGTGGCCTGCGTTCAAATCCACCGCGATATCGTCATAGTCCAGCATGTCGTGGTCGAGCGGATACACAGCCTTGTAGACGGCCTCCTTGGCCGCGAACAGGACACGGCCGGCAAGGCTCGGCTCCACCGCGTCTGTCACATCGTCCCGGGTTGCAACGAGCGAAAAAATATCATCCGGGAGCGCTGTGGCAGGTTCGACATCGATGCCGATTGAGCCGATCTTGGCTGAAAGAGTTGCAACCGCGGCTACGGCCATTTCCTCGTCATGGGCCAGAGAACCGGTCATCCCCATGGGCCATACCGGCGCACCGGATGACGCGCGCAGGATCGCAACGTCGTTCAAGCCATGTTCCGCCAGCAATCCATGTGCGACCCGCCGCGCGGCGCCGCTGGCCCGGCGCCTGGCCGGGTGGCGTGACGGAATGGAATGCGCTTCCCGGGGCAGCAGGCAGGCCTCATCCCCGTCACGGATAGTCCGGCATCCGACCCGGACGCCCTCCGGTGCAATGCCATTCATGGCTTCCAGGAGGGTTAATTCTGCTGACGGATTTGCGGAGATGTGGGGTGGGTACGTCACGGGTCAACCGTCTGCGTCGGCAGAACCAGATCGGCAATCATTTCTCCGTCTTCGTCCAATCCTTCTTCCACGAAGCCTGCGGCGCGATAGAGGTGCCGCGCACCTTCGTTTTCCGGTTCATAGCAGATCGAAACGTGCCGCACGTGTCCAAGGCCACTGATTTCGTCCAGCACCTTGCGCAAGGCAGCTTTGCCATAGCCTTTGCCCTGATAGGCGCGATCGATCATAAAACGGTAGATCGTCGCCTCGTCATCGTCTGCGGGCGCCTCGTACATGAGGAATCCGACGACGCGGTCCCCGGCCATCACGACGCGCGGCCGTGCATCCGCATCAAGCGCGGCCTCATCCAGGGATTCCGTATTGCTTGCAACAAAATCCAACTGCTCCGGGGCAAGTTCAAGCGACGTCACCAGGGCCCTGACGGCCTCGGTGACGGGTGCGAGCTGGATGTCAACGACCTTCCCGTGGCGGTCTGTCAATATGCGATCTCCGACACAATCTCCTGGGATGCAAGCATTTCAGGAGCGTTTTGCAGTTCAACAATCCACATCGCGAAGGCGAGGGTCAAGCGGTTGTCTTCATACCACTGTTCAGAACAGGCGTGACAAACCGGTGAAGCTTGGCCGGGTTACCCCGCCATATGGAGTTGGGCTCCAGTACTTCGCCTTTCATCACGAATGAATCCGCATCCACCACCGACCCGTTGCCCATCACGACACCGTAATGGATGAAGGCAGCAGGTCCGAGCGTGCAGCCGCGGCCGATGCGGATGAAATCGGACTTGAATGCACCTTCTTCGAGCGAATGGGCCTGAATGACGCTACCTTCATTGAGGGTGGCATCATCGCCGATTTCCACCAGCGAACGTTCGGTCAGATTGCTGCCGCCGTCATAGACCCTCCGGCCCATCTTGACGCCCAGCAGGCGCAGGATCATCGGCCGGAATGGCGTGCCGGCGAACAGGCGGATGATAGGCGAATCCGCCAGCTTCCAGTGGCGTTCGTGATGCCAGAAAGTAACGTCATAGATCGTCGTCATCTGCGGCTTCAGCTTGCCGAAACCGAGGCTTGCCCGCTCCACCAGAATATAGAATGGAATGGTGATGACCGACGTCAGGAGCACGGCGACGAAGAGCGCGGTCTGCGCCCATTCGGTATAGTAGTTGAGCGCGCGGTCCCAGATCACCAATGTGACAAACAGCATGACCCACTGCGCTGCCAGAAACAGCAGCGCTGTCATCGCATTGTAACGGTTCTTGAACTTGAGGCGACGGCGCCGGTCCTCTTCGCTGATGCCGGCAATAAGTTCCTTGTCGCGGTTGACCATGCGAGGGATTTCAAAGGACGGCGAGCCGAGAAGGCCGACATTCTCACGGACCGGTCCGTCAATGGGGATCATCACTTTCGTGCCAAGCAGGCAGTTGTCGCCCGTCTGTCCGTCCGGCGGATAGTAGATGTTGTTGCCCAAATAGTTGCGTTCGCCAATCTTCGTATGCTCAAGCCGGAATGAGGAGGCGGACTTGTGCATGTTGATCATGAACAGCCCATCCGACACCATGGTTTGGCTGCCGATTTCGCAAAGGAGCGGATTTTCGTGCTGCTGGTTGCTGCCAAAATTGGAACCGGTCTGCACCACCTTGTTGAGGTTCCAGCCGATGGCGCGCATGTAATGGACGATTGCTGAGCTGTCGCCGAACATGAGATTGAGAACGCGCGAATTACTGGTGAATTCGACCACAGTCTGCAACCAGTACCGGAACCCGTAAAGCGTGTAGGTGCGGCCAGATTTCAAAATCAGACTGAGCAAGCGAGGCACGATTGTTGCTGCCAAAAAGGCCACGACAATATATCCGAATAACGTGACGGTGGTGCCGATCGCCACAATGCCGATGGTTTCCTGGTAGTCGTCGCTGACATTCTGCCAATAGCTGTGGAACAGCAGCGGGATGGGGGTGACGAGGGTAAACAAGCCCACCAGTTGAACGGCTTCAAAGAGGAAGCGCCGGATATTGGACGGATTGACGTTGCGAACCTTGCAATAGTCAGCGGTCGTCGGCACTGCCGGCGATCCATGCCAGCGGATACCGTCGGGGATGCTCTGCCCACGCTGAAGCGAGGACGAATGGCCGAGCTGGGAGCGGTCGCCCATCTTGGTGTCGATGTCGAGCGTGCAGCCCACACCGACAAATGCATCATGACCGATGGTCAGCGATCCCGTCTGGATATAGCCGGCTTGGGCTCGATAGCCAAGGATCATCGATTCCTTGCGCAGAATCGCATTGTCGCCAATGGATATGAGGTCCGTACACACTGGAACGGTGCGGCACTCAATGACTGCGTTTCGTCCGAGCTTGGCTCCGAGGAGCCGCAGATAAAGATTATAGAGCGGGCTGCCGCGGAACAGCACAACGGGGGCTGTGCGGATCAACGTCTGCAGAACCCAGAAACGATAGTAGCGCCAGCCCCAGATGGGGAAGACTTCCGGCTTCCAGCGCCCCACAAGCACCCATTTTGCAACAATGGCAACGCCTGACATTCCAAAGAAGATGCCACCCGAAAGCAGGACACAACGCAGATAGAGTTGCAGCGGCTCGTCGAGCTTGTCGTAGGTCCAGTTGAGTCCGCGGTCCAGTGCCCACAGTCCAAAGTAGCTATAGAGACCGTAGAAAAGCAGCTGCGCCGCTCCGCAGGTCCAATAGGCAATGTTCGACGCCCGGTGCGTAAGAACGCGCTCGTTGACGGCGGTCGCCATCTCCTCGGGTATGCGCAGATGCTGCGCAAGGCGGGCGACGGTGGGATAGAGATAGATATCCCGCATGGACGTCGTCGCCCACTCTTTCCGGGTGCGGACGCGCGCGCAGAAACGGGCCATCAGCAGAGAATTGGCGCCGAGATCGTCGAAGAAGTTGTCCTCCACGGACACCTCGTCGAACTTCAGCACTTCGGCCAGCACGTCGGCCAAAAAGCGTTCGTCATCATTGCTGGGCGGGGTGATGGTTCGTTCGGCCGACAAACGCACGCTTGTCGGCTTGGGAAGCTGGCGCAAGTCCACCTTGTTCGAGACGGTCATCGGGATGGCGTCCAGCTCTTCCAGATAGGATGGCACCATGTAGTCGGGCAGGCGCCGTTTGAGCTCTCCGGCAATGTCGGCGCGGGAGATCGGCGGCATGCCGCTCTTGGGAGCATAGTAGGCAACGAGTTCGACACGGCCGGGTTCAATTTCCCAGGTCGTGACGGCGGCCTGTGCGATTGCGGGCTGCTCCAGCAGCACGGTTTCGATTTCTCCGAGTTCGATGCGGTAGCCGCGGATTTTGACCTGGGTGTCGATGCGCCCGTGATATTCAATCTCGCCATCGTCATTGATCCGGCCAAGATCACCCGTCCGGTAGATGCGCTTTGAAGGATTGTTCGGCAGGTCGAGAAAATCGGGAATGAATTTCTGTTCCGTCAGGTCCGGCCGGTTGAGATAGCCCACCGCAAGACCGATGCCGGCAATGCCGATTTCGCCAAGCTCGCCTGGCTCGGTCAGTGCCGACACGGAAGGATCGATCACGACAATGGAGTAAGTGGGCAGCGGCGCGCCGATGGTCACGGGCCTGTCGGGTGTGAGCAGGCCCATCGTGGCGGTAACGGTGGCTTCGGTGGGGCCATAGGTGTTGAGGATTTGCCGTCCTGGTTTCGACCAGCGCACCACAAGGTTGTGCGAGCATGCTTCGCCACCCACCAGCAGCGCCCGCAGACTTGGCACATCGCTTTCGATGGAGGAAAGCAGGGTCGGGCTGCAGGCCATGCATGTTACATCATTCGCCCGGAGAAAATCAGCAAGTTCCTCGCCAACCAGTGTCAGCGGTCCCGGCGCGGGCACCACCGTTGCACCGGCGGCGAAAGGCACCCAGATCTCTTCCGCAGAGAAGTCGAAGGCGATGGTCATGCCCTGATAGACGCGGTCGCCCGGCCGGTAGCCATAAGATGCGGCGGCGACCCGGACAAAGTTGCAGATGCTCTGATGTGTGATGGCCACGCCCTTGGGCCTGCCGGTGGTACCCGAGGTGTAGAGGATATAGCAGATGTCCTCGGCCGCGGAGGCTGCAGGATTCAACGGCAAAGGCTTGTCGGGCTTGGCGGTGATTTCGGCTGCAGCCCCGTCGATCAACACATGGGGAACAGGCAACTGCTCGACCCGGGAAGAATAGGCCGCAATGGTGATGATCAATCCGACATTGGCATCTTCGATGATGAGCTTCATCCGCTCTTCGGGAAAGGCGGTGGCGAGCGGAACAAACGCCGCACCGGCCTTCATCACGGCCAGCAATGCAACGTAGGTCTCGGCGGAACGGTCGAGCAGGAGTCCGACCCGGTCGCCGGGCTGCACGCCCCGATCCGCCAGGAGACGGGCGAACTGATTGGCGCGCCTGTTCAGCTCGCGATAGGTCCAGACGCGTCCTTCGGAGATAACCGCCGGTGACGCATCATAGGTTTGTGCAAGCTCCTCGAAGAAGCGGTCAAGCCGTTCACCCGGGCGCCCTTCTTGCGCAAAGTCAGCACCCGTCAAAATCTGCGGGCGTGCAATCGTTCCGGAGTCGGAGGCGTTTTTTACAATCGCATCAATACTTCCGAAGCCAGTCCTTGCTACAGGCTGGTTACTTGAATTTTCCGCCGCGCCCCTGTCGCGTCCGGCACCGTCAACACCATGGTCCATTTCCAAACTCTCTCGTCGTAGGTCGAGCATCGCCGGGCTTATGCCCGCAGAAAACACCGTGCTGCCTCTTCAGCGAGCACTGTCTATCGGCTGATTGTGCGCGGTAGCTGCAATTGACCTTTCAGTCATGGACGGCGGAATAGCCTAAGCTTCCATAAAAGAAAAGCCCGCAACTCTAACTTGCTTTTGCTTTGAACCCCCGTCCTCTGCCCATCACAGGTGTGACGATATCATATAACGCCAAGATCAAGAACTTTATTGATAATATAACTGACAGATAAATCTTTTGAAAAATCGTGAACAGGAAGTAATCTCCCCTTGTCTCCGTGGAAAGAAGTGCCGACCGCAAGCAGGAACCGACCAACCGGAGAAAAGTGCGTTGCAAGGGACCGCTCCTTATTCCATTTTCAGTATAGGCAGCCCATTTTTCGACAGATTGCAAGTCCGACTATTGCTGGCAGAAGAACGAAGACAGCAGAAGAGATCATTCAGATGAAGAATATTATTCGGGTTCGGGCTTTTTCGGGCGTCTTCGCGGTGACGTTAAGTGCGACCGGGTAGGCATAAGATTTTACGCTGAGTGATATTGCCGCCACAAATGACGCATGGGCAATGTAGCCGAGGCTCTGCATCGATCCCGTGTCGGTAAAGTCATCGTCAAGGAAATGAAAGCTCAGCTTTATACCTGTTGGAAAATGATGTCTTGTCGCCACACTTAGTGCATCCGCAGCAATTCCCGCCTATTCTCAGCCGTGAATCAAACAAGGGTTGAATGATGCGTCTGAGCGATTGCCACAATTTCCACGATTTCAGAATGTTGGCCAAACGGCGGCTGCCGAGGCCAATCTTCGACTATATCGACGGGGCAGCGGATGATGAAGTCACCTATCGCCGGAATACTGAAAGTTTCGACCATTGCGATCTCATTCCCAATGTGCTGCGCGGGGTAAAGAGTGTCGATACATCCGTTGTTGTCATGGGACAAAAGCTTGCCGTGCCCTTCTACTGCTCCCCGACAGCCCTGCAGCGGCTGTTTCACCATCAGGGAGAGCATGCGGTTGCAGCCGCAGCGGCAAGGCACGGAACGATGTTCGGTGTTTCATCGCTTGGTACAGTCAGCCTTGAGAAACTGCGCAAGTCCTATAGCGGCCCGCAGGTCTATCAGTTCTACTTTCACAAGGACCGCGGCCTGAACCGGGCGATGATGCAGAGGGCCAAGGACGCTGGCGTCGAGGTGATGATGCTGACCGTCGACAGCATTACCGGGGGTAACCGCGAGCGTGATTTGCGCACCGGCTTTTCCATTCCGTTCAGGCTCAATCTTGCCGGCATGCTGCAATTTGCCATCAAGCCGCAATGGGCACTGAACTATCTCACGCATGAACGCTTCAGCCTGCCGCAACTGGAAGAACACGTGGACATGGGCAGCGGCGCCATGTCGATCAGCCGGTATTTCACGGAGATGCTGGATCCCTCGATGACCTGGGACGATGTTGCCGAGATGGTGCAGCACTGGTCAGGGCAGTTCTGCCTGAAGGGCATCATGTCGGTGGCGGATGCCAGGCGCGCAGTCGATATCGGCTGCACGGGTATCATTCTCTCCAATCACGGCGGCAGGCAACTCGACGGATCGCGCGCGGCATTCGACCAACTGGCTGAGATCGTTGATGCCGTGGGCGACAAAATCGATGTGATCATGGACGGCGGAATCCAGCGCGGGACGCATGTGCTCAAAGCCTTGTCCATGGGCGCCAAGGCGGTCGGGATCGGACGTTATTATCTTTATCCCCTTGCCGCGGCCGGTCAGGCTGGCGTCGACCGCGCGCTGGATCAGCTCAAGATCGAGATAGAGCGGGGAATGAAGCTCATGGGCTGCACCTCCGTCGATCAACTGACCCGGGAGAATCTCAAGCTGCGATAGATCGGGAAATCTTGACTGGAAGGAGCTGCCTCATTGCAGCGCGCCGCCTTTGGTGCGGCCCCAGCGCCTGCGGGCGGCATCACTGGCGCGATAGATGAATGATGCCGGTGCCGGCAGGGTACGGCGCATGAACGCGACCTTCTTCAGATAGCGGTCTATCTTCCAGGTTGCCCATGTTCCACCGGTAAAGTAGGCAACATCTCCCGCACGCAAGGTACGGGTGAGCCCTTCGGCGTCCGTGACGTGTACTTCACCTTCGAGAATGCAGACGGTTTCGTCCCAACCGAAATACCAGCGGAAGGTTCCGGCCGTGCAATCCCATATCGCGGTGTAGGCCGCCCGGTCGCGGCTTGCGGATTGTTCGCGGGCGCGCGCCTGCGGGTTACCGTCCAATATCCAGTCGGGATTGATGGGAGCGGGGTTCAACTGCATTTCGAGGGCGTTGTCCGATACGAGACCGGAACTGCGCGGCCCTGTGAAAACGTTCGGTATCGTCCGTGTCATGGCAAGTACGGCACTTGCCAGCATAAGTCTCCACGCCATTGTTTCCCCCTTCAGAATGGAACACCTTGAATAGCGGCCATTCGTCAGAATTAGGTTAAACCCGGGACGCAAATTGCATGTAATTGGCACTACGCTTGCGTGGGCTTAACCGGCCCGCGCCGTCACCCAGTTGTGCCATTCCTCCTCACTGCCATGGAATACGTTGAGGTCAATTCGGCCGCTGACGCCATGGGAAAGGCCCGAACCGGAATACTGCCAGAACAGCCAGCGCCGGCCGGGATAAACCTTGGAGGGATGAGCGGCGACCGCGCGCAACCAGAAGGGATAGTCGGCAAGCTCGCCCCTCAGATTGTCCCGATAGAAATCCGGGGCGGTGTAGATGATCGGCCGCTGGCCATAATGTTTCTCCAGCTTGTCCATGAAGACCTGCATCTTTTCCAGCACCTGCGCGCGGGAAGGGCGCCGCTTGCAGCTCGATTCGCCATTCCATTCCACATCTATTGCAGGTGGAAGCGCACCGGGTTCCCGGGGAACATTGCGGATGAACCAGTCAGCCTGCTCGCCCGCAGTGCGGCACCAGTAGAAGAAGTGATAGGCGCCCCGCTTCAGACCGGCTTCCTTGGCCTTGCGCCAGTTGGTCTTGAACATCGGGTCGATATGATCGCCGCCATCGGTAGCTTTGATATACGCGAAATTGGCGCCTTGCATACGCAGGTTCGCCCAATCCACGTCACCCTGCCAGCGCGACACGTCAACCCCGTGCACGGCGAGTTTTTTTGGCGATGCCGGCCCAAAATTAATGGGTTTGGCATCGCGGAAACGGCGGCTGTAGATCTGCATTCGGGCCTGCGGTGCAGCCTTGACCATCGGATCCGCGGGGGCAGGCGGGGGAACCGGCTTTCCATTGGGGCGGCCATGACAGGGGATGGTGCCGGTGGCAGGATCGCTGCCGATTCCGGGACGGGTCCGGCCCATGCCAGAATTTCCTGCTGGGGTACCGGCGAGGGGGGAACGGTTGCCATGGCGATACGCGTCACCGAACGGCTTGGCCGGACCACCGAACTGGTCATTTCCTGCGAAGGCCGTTGTGCCAGCACATCGTCCACGCCCGAACTGGATTGGCAGTTCGTCAGCACGAGGCACGAAAACATGATTGTCAGCACACACGAAACACGCATAGGCACCCGTACTCGAAATAATTGTCGATGGCGCGAACGAGGCCAATCGGTTTCACTGCTGTAATTGCTAACAGGAAATTACCAAGAAAGACTGAATCCCGATTTTAACCATAAGGTGCCGTCAACCATGCCGCCCAGGTCTTAGCGTGAAAGACCTGGGAGCTGGAAAACTTTGTCGTGTGTGCCGACAAAGACATCACCGTTGCTGGTGACCCAGCCGCGGAACATACCATCGGTATTATACGGCGCGACGATGGAGCCGTCGGCACCTACGGCAACCAGCCCGGCGCCTGCATTGTGCCGTTTGAGGTCTTCGTGGATGACCTTGTCTGAAGCTGTCTTGAGGTCTTCGCCGAGATAGGCCATCCGGCTTGCGATCTCGTGACCGACGACATGGCGGATGAATACTTCACCCTTGCCGGTACCGGATACGGCACAGATGCCATCCCGCGCATAGGTGCCTGCGCCGATGATCGGGGAATCGCCGACACGGCCATCGGGTTTGTTGTTGTAGCCGCCCGTTGAGGTCGCTGCTGCGAGATGACCGGCGGCATCAAGCGCAACCGCGCCGACCGTGCCGTGTTTCTCAGCCTCCTTCGCCAGCGCGGACGTGCCCCGGGCCTCATGGGCTTTCATGGCGGCAAGAGCAATGAGGCGGCGTTCGGTCGTGAAATAGGCTTGCGGTTCCGTGGCCAGTCCAGCCACTTCAGCGAAGCGATCGGCTGCCGTTCCATTCAAGAGAACCGCATCTCCCTTTTCCATGACTGCACGTGCTGCCCTTATGGGATTGCGGATAGCCCTGCTGGCGCAGACCGCACCGGCAGCCAGACCGGAGCCGTCCATGATGGATGCATCCAGTTCATGGATACCGTGTTCGTTAAGCGCGGCGCCATACCCTGCATTGAAATGAGGGCTGTCCTCCATCACCACCACCGCAGCTTCCACCGCGTCGAGCGAGGAGCCGCCGGAACTCAGAATTGCCCAACCGGCTTTCAGTGCCGATGCCAGATCGGCGCGGGCGCCGGCCCACTCAGCCTCGCTCAGATCAAGTTTGGCCATCACGCCGCAACCGCCGTGAATGGCCAGAGCTATGTTCGTCATGTCTGTCTTTCCTGCGTGTGAAATAACAAAAGGGCCGGATCAGTATCCGGCCCTTTCACGTCGATGTTTATTGCTGCGCCGGACGGATATTCATCGCCAGCGTGTCTTCGTCCGCCCGGGGTGTGAGGACAACTTTGGCCTTCTTCACAGCCCAGGCGCTGAGCTGGGTTGCGAGAGGCAGGTCGGGGCGGTCCGTTGCGACGAGATTATTGGCCTTTTCCAGAAGGACGCGACGCTTGTCCGTATCCATCTCGGCTCCGGCGTCTTCAATCAGCTTGTCCATCTGCGGATTAGCATAACCGCGGACATTGAATGCGCCCAGCGATTTTGCGGTGTCGTGGGCGTGCATCAGCGACGAGAGCATGTAATTTGCTTCGCCCGTCAACGTGCCCCAACTGGCCATATAGAGTGAATACTCGCCCCGGGTCTTTGCCGGATTGAACACAGTCGCAGGCACGCCATTAACATCGGCTGTGATGCCGATTGCAGCCAGCATCTGCGCGACTGTCGGTCCAAGCTCGTTCGGCATGCGATCATTGGCATAGCTGAGCGTGATCTTGAAGCCGTTGGGATAACCAGCATCCTTCAGCAATTCCTTGGCGCGCTTCAGATCGAAGGCCGGTGCCTGGAGCGACTTGTCATAGCCGAAGATATTCGATGTGACCAACTGGGTCGGCACGACAGCCATCCCTTCCAGGGCGAACTCGACGATGGTTTGGCGGTCGAGTGCGAGATCGATGGCTTCGCGCACACGCGGGTCGAGCAGGGGATTCTTGTCGAGCTTCGCGCCGCTCTTGTCGAAGACCTGCGGGCTTTTCTCGCGGAAATCGAACTCGAGATAGCTGATGTAGATGCTCTCGTTCTTGACCACGGCAAGCGATGCATCCCGTTCAAGTACCGGCACATCCGCGGCGGGCACTTTCGAAATCACGTCGACCTGTCCTGCCTTCAGCTGTGCAACGCGCGCGGCATCGTTGGGGATTTCCTTGCGAATGACACGATCCCAGGGCTGTGCTCCGCCCCAATAGCCGTCGAAGCGCTGGAGAACCAGATCCTGTGTCGGAGCCCAGGAAACGAACTTGTAAGGGCCGGTACCGATGGTTGCCTTGCCTGAATTGAAGCCTTCGGCCGCTGTTTCCTGCGTTGAGTAATTGGCGGCTGCCGTGTGCGAGGTGATGAACAGACGCACAAAATCATTCGGCAGAGTGGGTGCGGGGCCTTCCGTCTTGACACGCACGATGAATGGATCGATCACCTCCACCGATTTGACCCGGCGCACAAAGATTGTCGCGGGGTTGGGGCCGGTGACATGAGGAATGCGTTCGATGGAGAATTTCACATCTTCCGCCGTGAAATCTGATCCATCGTGAAACTTGACGCCCTGACGCAGCTTGAATTCCCAGGTCGTCTGGTCGATGGCTGTCCAGCTGAGCGCAAGCGATGGCTCCAGCTCGAGATTGCTGCCCGAGCGGATGAGTGTATCGAAAATATGCTTGGTTGCTTCCGCGTTGGCTGCGGTGGCGGTGAAATGCGGATCCATCGAAGCCGGCCCGGCCTTGATCGCCATGACAAGGTCTGCGGCGATGGCTTGGCCTGTGCCCAGCAGGAGTGCGGTTCCCAATAAGAGGGCTCTCAGTCTTCTTTGCATTGTTGTTCCCTATTCCAGAGGTTGCTTCTTATTCTTCGAATGCGGTTGCGTCGGAAGAAATCGTGTCGGGCCAGCCGCGCGAAGCGATGACCATTTTGGCGAGGATGTCGGACAGCATCATGCGTTCGGCGGGGCTGAGTGCCTCCAGCATCATGCGTTCCCGGTCGATCATGGGCGCCATCTTGGCTTCGACAATCGCCCGGCCTTCCGGCGTCAGGCACAGGACGACGCGGCGAAGATCTCCCAGATCCTCCTCGCGCCGGACCAGCTTGAGGCGGTCGAGCTTCTTGGTTGCGCGGCTCAACGTGTTCTTTGGAAAACCGGAACCGGCCACCACTTCCGAAAGCGTGGTGCGGTCCCGCAGAAACAGCGAATAGAGCACGACGAATTCGGGGCGCAGCAGGTCATGATCCGCATTGATCGTGCCATATACGGGGTTGTTGTAGTGCAGTGCCAGATAGTTGATGCGGAAGGAAAGCCAACAGGGGTTCGACCATAGCTTTGCATAAAGAATATCGCTTTCCGCAATACTCTCGTTCGGCGCTGTCGTGCGTCCGGCACGGCCCTCCAGCAGCGCGATATCGATCAGGTTCTGCATGCGCGCTCCTCGCCATTAAGTTCCATTAGGGACAAAATATCTTGCTATTGCTGTATGTCAAACGTAATTTTTGTACCATTTGGAACTTGTATGCACATGATCCTTGTGTTTATGCTTGGGGACGAAATCAGCAGAGGTAAGTGGCATGCGCATAAGTGCGATGAACTGGAGTCAGGTTGAGGAACGCGTCCGCAGGGATGACCGGTGCATCCTGCCCATTGGCAGCGTGGAGCAACACGCGCGGCTGAGTCTCGCGACCGACATGATCCTGGCGGAAAAAGTATCGGTCGATGCAGCCGAGCCGCTCGGCGTTCCGGTTTTCCCGGTCTTGCCCTATGGGCTTGCTTCAAGTTTTGCCGATTTTCCGGGAACCGTATCGCTGAGCCTGCGCACCTATGTCGGTGTGATCGAGGACGTCCTTGATAGCCTCTATCACGGCGGTTTCCGCCGTATCCTCATTGTCAACGGACATGGGGGCAACACGCCGGCGGGAACGGTTGTTTCCGAATGGCTCAATCGCAATCGTGATGCCAGTGTGAAAATGCACGATTGGTGGCGTGCACCCAAGACCATGGGCAAGGTTCTCGAAATCGACAATCGCGCGTCGCACGCCTCCTGGATGGAAAATTTCCCCTGGACGCGCCTTCCGGGTGTCGCCCAGCCAGACCATGCACAGGAACGCGTTGATTTTGGCGCGTTAGCCCGCGTCGGCGCCGGCGGCAAGCGGGCACAGCTTTCTCAGGGCGAGGGCAACTACCACGGACTGTTCGAGCGGCCCGATGCTGACATGCTGGCGATCTGGGATGTTGCCGTCGGGGAAACACGGGAAGAGCTGGAAAACGGCTGGCATTGATTGTTGTCACCGGCGGATGCAGGGAAGCCCGCCGGTGACAGCCAATTCAAACAAGCACGAATGTGCAGGGGAAGGTTGAGCGAATGGTTGCGTTCATTGTCAGGCGATTATGGCAGGCGGCACTGGTCATGCTCGTCATGTCATTGCTGGTTTTTCTGGGTGTCTTCGTCATCGGAAACCCGGTCGACGTGCTGATTTCTCCGGATGCAACCCAGGACATCCGCAATCGCGTCATTGCGCAGTATGGCCTCGATCTGCCCATCTGGCAGCAGTATCTGCACTTCGCAAGCAACCTTCTGCATGGCGATCTGGGTCGTTCATTCGTCTACAACATGCCGGTTTCCCAGCTGATTGCCTCGCGCTTCCCCGCGACAATGGAGCTCGCGGTTATCGCTGTTCTCCTGGCAAGCCTCATCGGCATACCGCTTGGAATATATGCGGGGTACAAACCGGAAAGCTGGACCGCGAAGGTGATCATGGCCCTGTCCATTCTCGGCTTCTCGGTTCCCACCTTCTGGATCGGGCTCATGCTCATCATGGTCTTTGCCGTGCAACTGGGCATCATGCCGGCAGGCGGCCGCGGCGAGACGGTTTCTGTTTTCGGCGTTCCCCTCAGTTTTCTGACGTTCGATGGCATGCGCCACCTCATCCTGCCGGCCGTCAACCTGTCCCTGTTCAAGATGTCGATGATGATACGGCTGGCGGCCTCTGGCACGCGGGAAGTGATGCTGACCGATACGATCAAGTTTGCCCGGGCGGCAGGCATCCATGAGTGGACGATCCTGCGCCGGCACGTGCTGCGGTTGATTTCCATTCCGCTCGTGACCGTATTCGGACTGGAACTGGGCTCGACCATTGCGTTCGCCGTCGTGACCGAGACGATCTATTCGTGGCCGGGTCTCGGAAAGCTGATCATTGACAGCATCACGTCGCTGGACCGGCCGGTGATGGTGGCCTATCTCATGCTGGTTTCGCTCATGTTCATTACGATCAACCTGGTTGTCGATCTGGCCTATGCTGTCCTCGATCCGCGCATGCGCCATGGGGGCGGCAAATGACCCTATCCGTCGAAAAAGCCCGTACCTCATCCGATTTCTGGGCAGAGTTTGCACGCCATCCCGTTGCTGTCATCGCTGCCGTCATACTGCTCGTTGTCATTGTGCTGGCTGTTTTCGCGCCGCTGATTGCGCCGCAGGACCCCTACGATCTTTCAAGCCTTGTGATGCGTGATGCACGCAGGGCACCGGGATATATCGGCACCGGCGGATATACCCACATTCTGGGAACCGACAGCCAGGGCCGTGATCTCTTTTCCGCCATCCTCTACGGCCTGCGCATTTCGCTGGAAATGGGCCTTCTCGCGGGCGCGATAGCCTTTTCGATCGGCGCGCTGGTCGGCTGTACCGCCGCCTACGTGGGCGGGCGTTTTGAAGCCCTCGTGATGCGGCTGGTGGATCTGCAGCTTTCGTTCCCGGCGATCCTGCTCGCTTTCGTGGTGGCGGCACTCCTCGGCCAGGGCAAGGGGCAGCTGATTGTCGCACTGGTCTTTTCGCAATACGCCTATTTCGTGCGCACTGCCCATGGCGCGGCCGCCGTTGAACGGAACAAGGACTATGTCGAGGCCGCTCTGTCCGTACCCATGAGCGGCTGGTTTGTGGTGACACGGCATATCCTGCCCAATGCGCTGCCGCCGCTTATCGTCGTGGCGACCGTTCAGGTGGCGAGCGCCATTTCGCTAGAAGCAACCCTGTCATTTCTCGGGGTCGGTCTGCCGCCCACCGAACCATCGCTCGGCATGCTGATTTCCGGCGGCTTCCAGTATCTTCTCTCCGGCCGATACTGGATTTCCATCTATCCGGGCGTGGCTCTCATCGTTCTCATCATGGCGATCAATCTTGTCGGTGATCAGGTGCGGAGTCAGCTCAATCCGAGGTTGAAACGATGACCGCTCCCCTTCTCGAAGTGATCGATCTTTGCACCTATTTCGAAGCGCGGACGGGAACCGTGAAATCAGTCGACGGCATCTCGCTCCATCTGGAAAAGGGCGAGATTCTGGGACTGGTGGGCGAGTCAGGCTCGGGCAAGTCCATTACCGGCTTTTCCCTGATCGGTCTCATCGACAAGCCAGGGCGCATTGTCAGCGGTTCGATCAAACTTGATGGCCGCGAACTTGTTGGCCTCAGCGAGCCGGAATTGCGCAAGATCCGTGGCCGGGACATTGCCATGGTCTTCCAGGACCCGATGATGACACTCAATCCGGTCCTGACCGTATTGGATCAGATGACCCTGGCGCTGCAGGCGCATGAACGGATTTCAGACGCCGATGCCCGCCTGCGTGCTGTCGAGGCGCTGCGAAAGGTTCGCATTGTCGATCCTGAACAGAAGGTGGATTTTTATCCGCACCAGTTCTCCGGTGGCATGCGCCAGCGCGTTGCCATAGCCATTGCGCTGCTGCACCGGCCCAAAATTGTCATTGCCGACGAACCGACCACCGCACTTGATGTGTCGGTCCAGGCGGAAATTCTCATTGAAGTAAAGTCGCTGGTTGCCGAGCTTGGCATTTCCATGATTTGGATCAGCCATGACTTGGCAACCGTGGCTTCCATCTCGAAGCGCATCGCCGTGATGAAGGCGGGCAAGATCGTGGAAACGGGCCTTGCCTCCGAGGTCCTGCGCACGCCAAGCCATCCCTATACGCAATCTCTGCTCGATGCATTGCCATCGCGGTCAAAGCCCGGTCAGCGGCTGGGTGCTGGCGCCAATGACATTGACGGCGAAAGCGCTGCGCGTCCCATTGCCGCCGCGATGGCCGATCCGTCCTTCGTCGCGATGGATGGGCTCGTCAAAGTGTTTGAACAGAAGCGTGGTTTCTGGGCGCGGCTGGGCGAGCGGTCCGGCCTGCTCAAATCAAAGAAGCCAGTGCTTGCCGTTGAAAACGTTGATCTGACCATAGCAAGGGGAGAGGCGCTTGGATTGGTCGGGGAATCCGGTTCGGGCAAATCGACGCTCGGCCGTATTGTTTGCGGCATCTATCAGCCGACCGAAGGCAGGGTAACGCTGAACAACAGCCCGGTGATGTCCGCCGGCCCGCAGCCGAGAAAGCTGACCACCAATGTCCAGATGATCTTTCAGGATCCCTTTGCGTCACTTGACCCGCGCCGCACGATTGGACAGTCCATCGCGGAAGGACCGATAGCGCATGGCCTGACCAGCAAGGCCGAAGCCCGTTCGTATGTGGCGGAGTGGCTGAAGGCCGTCTCGCTCGATCCGGCATTTGCGGACCGCTATCCGCACCAGTTTTCGGGCGGCCAGCGCCAGCGTATCGCCATCGCCCGCGCCTTGGCCATGCGCCCCGACGTCATTGTCTGCGACGAACCGGTGGCATCGCTCGACGTTTCCATTCAGGCGCAGATTCTCAACCTTCTTTTGCAATTGCGCAAGGAACTGGGCCTGACGCTGCTGTTCATCAGTCATGACCTTTCCGTCGTGCGTCATCTCTGCGACCGGGTTGCCGTGATGTATCGCGGCAAGATCATCGAAGTGGGGACGGCGGAGGAAATATTCGACGCGCCGCAGGAGGCCTATACGCGCGCGCTCCTCAGCGCCATACCAAAGCTCGCCTGAGGCGCTCACGCATTGATTTGCCACCCGGGGGCGAGGGTGGCAACGCGACTTTCCCATAAAACTGCGGAGAGAAAAGCGCGCAACGCAGGCAGCAGATGATCCGCTATTTGACTTTTGTCAGATCACGTGAATATTGTCTAATCAGCGATATTTTGTGAGGAACTTCAATGCCTGTCCGGTCCGCCGATCAGATAATCCATAAGGCCGCCTGGCTCTATTATACCCATGGTTTGCGGCAAGACGAAGTGGCCAAGCATCTCGATATTTCCCGCGCATCCGTGGCGATGTATCTGCGCCGTGCGCGCGAAATCGGCATTGTCACCATCTCCACATCGACGGAATTGTTTTCCGATGACGTTCTTGCGCGCGAAACCGAGGATGCCCTTGGCCTTGAAACCGTATGGATCATTCCCGAAGACAGGCAGGCTTTCAATCCATCTGTTGAAATGCCCGTTGTTGCAGCGGCTGCGTTCATTGAGTTGATCAACAAGGGTGATCGTGTCGGCGTGGCCTGGGGGCGGACTGTCTATCATATCGCCGACGTCATGCCTTACGCAGACCTGCAGGGCGTGGCGGTCGTGCAGCTCTGCGGTAATCTCGGGGCGCCGTATTCCTATCGCCCGGATCAATGCACGACTGAAATTGCCCGCCGGTTGAACGCGGAAGGCATCAACCTTTACGCACCGCTCGTGCTCAGCTCTGAACGTCTGGCGGAGGAGTTGCGCCGGGAGCCGGTTATCCGGGAGCAGTTATTGGCAATCACCGACTGTCAGCTGGCGCTTTATTCTGTGGGTGGCATCGAAGATGACAGCCATCTGGTGAAATGCGGCGCAATCACCGCGGCTGAAATGCATGCACTCGGGCAGGCCGGCGCTGCGGGTGTGATTGCCGGGCAACTGATCGACGTGGACGGGCAGTGGCTGGACTGCGCCCATAACCGGCGCTGTATTTCTGCGGATCTCGATTCCATCCGGAAAATTCCTAAAAGGATGCTGGTGGTTCAGGAGGACAGCAAGTACGAACCGCTTGTGGCAGCAATCAAGGGCGGGTTTGCGTCCCATCTCATGGTCACGGCATCCATGGCGAAACGCCTGCTCAAACGCGCCAAGGGCGCCGGGCTAAAACAAGCATAGCAACAGTTGGAAACATTGGCGGATCGCCTGGCCCGTTGCCAGGCCGTGAGACCATTTGCCGGACGGGAGGAGTTCGCATGAAAAATTTGTGGAATGACAAAGAGGCCGAAGACATGGTGGCGGCCTATGCCGCCAAGGGTATCAACCGCGATCTCGCATTGAGAACTTATACCACGCGGCTTCTCGGAAGCGTGCCGCAGTTGGTGTTGCACGGCGGCGGAAACACCTCCGTCAAAACCACGGTCAAGGATCTGATTGGTGACGAGTGGGATGTGCTCTGCGTGAAGGGGAGCGGCTGGGACATGGGTATCATCGAGCCCGCCGGCCTGCCGGCCGTCAAGATCGCCCCCCTGCTCAAGGCCCGCAAGCTGAGTAAATTGTCCGATGAGGATATGGTCACCCTGCAACGGGCAAACCTGATTGATCCGGCTTCGCCAAACCCGTCAGTGGAAGCGCTGCTGCATGCCTTCATCCCGCATAAATTTGTGGATCACACCCATTCGACCGCAATTCTGGCTATCGCTGACCAGGCGGAGAGCCGGGCCCTCAGTGAGAAAATCTTTGGCAGCAAAATGGGCTTCGTGCCCTACGTGATGCCCGGTTTTGATCTGGCAAAGCGGGCCGGCGAGGTTTTTGATGCGGATCCCACCGTTGACGGTCTCATTCTCGACAAGCACGGCATTTTCACGTTTGGCGCGACGGCTCGGGAAGCCTACGACCGCATGATTCATTATGTCTCGCTCGCCGAGACCTATGTCCGCGACAAGGGGCGGAACCCGTTTACACCGGCGGCGTTGCCGGAAACGCTCGCCAAACCAGGTGATATCGCTGCTATCGTGCGCGGCGCCGTCGCCGTCAATCGGGGCGAAGGCAAGTTTGATCGCATGGTCAGCGAATTCCGCTCGTCACCGGCGATCCTCGAGTTTGTCAATGCTACCGCCGTTCACGAGATGGCGCAGCGCGGCGTGTCGACCCCTGACTTGTCCATACGGATCAAGACTGGTCCGATGGTGCTCCCAGCGCCTGATGGCAGTGATATCGATGCGTTCAAGGTGGCGGTGGAACGCGCCGTGGCGGCTTATGTGGCGGATTATACCGACTATTTCACAACGAATGATCAGCGCAGCAGCGGAAAGCGGATCATGCTCGATCCGATGCCCCGGCTGACGCTGGTGCCAGGCCTCGGCATGTTCGGACACGGCCGTACGCTCAAGGATGCCAGAATTGCCGCGGATGTCGGTGAGATGTGGATCGAAGCAGCGCGGGATGCGGAGTCCATCGGGCGGTTCGAACCGGTGAGCCGGCCCGATCTGTTTGATCTGGAATACTGGTCGCTGGAGCAGGCCAAGCTTGCCAGCGCGAAGGCAAAGCCGCTCACAGGCCAGGTGGCCTTGGTGACGGGTGGGGCGGGCGCCATCGGGGCCGCAACGGCCAGGCTGTTCGCCCAGCAGGGCGCTCACGTTGCCGTGCTGGATCTCGACGCGGCAAAGGCGGAGGCCGTTGCCCGGTCCGCCGGCAATGATTCCATCGGCCTGGCCTGCGATGTGACCGATCCCGCATCCGTCCGTGCGGCGTTCGAGGCTGTCGTTGCCGCCTATGGCGGCGTCGATATCGTTATTTCCAATGCGGGAGCCGCATGGGAAAGCCCGATTGCAACCCTTGACGACGGTTTGCTGCGCAAGAGTTTTGAACTCAACTTTTTTGCACACCAGACCGTGGCGCAATGTGCCGTACCCATAATGAAACAACAGCGGACCGGCGGCGCCCTTCTGTTCAATGCCAGCAAACAGGCGGTCAATCCGGGTGCCAAATTTGGTGCCTATGGCCTGCCCAAGGCCGCGACCCTCTTCTTGTCGCGCCAGTATGCCCTGGAACATGGTGCGGACGGCATACGCTCCAACGCGGTAAACGCAGACCGTATCCGGTCCGGCCTATTGAATGACGAGATGATTGCGAACCGTTCGGCATCCCGCGGGCTTTCGACCAGCGAATATATGGCGGGCAATTTGCTCGGGCGGGAAGTCACGGCCGATGATGTGGCCCAGGCGTTTTTGCACCATGCACTGGCGGAGCGGACAACAGCCGACGTGACGACCGTTGATGGCGGGAACATCGCGGCGGCTCTGCGCTGATCGGGGCGTGCTGGTACACAACAAAAAGGCGGCCTTTCGGGCCGCCTTTTTCGTTTGTCATTTTCCCTTGGGAAGCGGCATCCATGCGGGCACCGCGACATCCGCATGGGCGAATTGCGGCAGTTTGGCCGCCAGTTCTTCCATGTTCTTGATATCGGCGCTGTTGAGCTGGCTTTGTGTGATCAGTGTCGGGGGCACAATGACGTTGTGACCGGGATCCTGACCGGCAAGCAGCATGGCCAGCGCGCGCACGGAAACCTGGCCGACAACGGCCGGATTGGTCGCAGCGGTCGCTGTCCAGGCACTGGCCGGCTCACGCATTGCCGCGATGTCTGATGTCGAAATATCCGCCGAGTAGATTTTGACACTGGAGGAAAGTCCGGCCTCGTCAACGGCAATTTTTACGCCCTTGGCGAACTCATCATAGGGCGCAAACATCACGGTAATGTCCGGATTGGCAGAGATAACCGAGCGCGCCTGATTGGCTACCGAATTGGCGATCGGATTGTCCATCGTTCCGAACATAGCGGCTTCATGAATGCCGGAATATTTCTTCTTGAATTCCTTCCAGGTCTCGTCGCGACGGTCGAGAGGCGCGATCCCTGCGACATAGACATAACCGGCTTTCCAGCTGTCGCCATTGTCCTTGACGGCTTGCTCCAGGGCCAGCCGCGCAAGGTCGCGATCGGACTGTTCGATTTGCGGTATCTTGTCGTTGCCGACATTCACGTCGAACGCAACGACCTTGATCCCCGCGTCCACGGCGCGTTGCGCAGCATCCTTCATGGACTCCGTCAAGCCGTGCTGGATGATGATCCCATTGACACCGAGGGCAATCGCCTGATCGACCATGTCAGACTGCAAGGCAGCATCCTGCCGGCTGTCCAGCACGCGAAGATCGACGCCAAGCGCCTTTGCCTGGGCCTCGACGCCGGAAAGATAGGACTGGAAGAAGTCACCCGTCGAAAGGTATCGCACCAGGGCAATCTTGACCTTGCCGGGATTATCAAACGGAGCGGGCATGCCATCGGCAAATGCAGCACCGCCCAACATGGTCGCACCAAGCAAGCCGAATCCGAGCTTGGCAAAAATTCTCCGCGTCACCTTCATTTCATTTCCTCCATTTTTGATTTTCTTGTACTTGTCCCAATTGCCTCGGGGTATCCGCCCGCTCAGCGTTTGCCTCTTTTGGAGAGTGCAAATGTAAACACCAGTGCGACCACCAGCACCGCGCCCTTGACGAAATCCTGCGTATAGTAGGGGGCGTTCATCATGGTCAGCCCCTGCAGCAGCACGCCGACAAACAGCGCACCGATACCGGTGCCGAAAGCATTTGGTTTTGCAGCGCCCAGCACGGCAAAGCCGATCAGTGCCGCAGCGACAGAATCCAGCAGCAGATTATTGCCTGAAGCGATATCGCCGCGGCCAAGACGCGCAGCGAGCAATATGCCGCCAACGGAAGCAAAAACGCCCGATATGATATAGGCGCTGATCTTGTATGCTTTAACCGGAGCGCCGGCGAGTTCGGCCGCGCGCTCATTCGAGCCAACGGCATACATCATGCGTCCGAAGCGGGTGTATTCGAGGAAAAACCAGATCAGCACGGCCAGAACGATCAACACGACGACGGATACCGGCAAGAGGTTTGGCAGGATGAAGTCGAAGCGGTGACGGCCCAAGGCGAGGAAAACCGGGCTGAACGTACCGTTGGCGACGCTGCCGTCCGGCAAGGTCATTCCCGTGGCGATGGAGCGCCCTTCGGTCGGAATGCGTTGAAGCCCGACCAGCAGGAACATCATGCCCAGGGTCGCGAGGAGATCGGGGACCCGCATATAGACAATCAATATTCCATTGATAAGCCCGACGATGATGCCGATGGCAAGACAGACGAGCGTCGCGGTCAGGGCGTCTCCGCCCATCACCACCATGACGTAGGACGATGCCATCATGGCGGTGGTCGCCACGGATCCGATTGAAAGGTCGAAACCGCCAACGACCAGCGTTGCCGTAACGCCTAGCGCCAATATGCCGGTGATAGAGACGGACTGGAGAATGAACACCGCGCTTTGCGGCGAGGCAAACCCGTTGGTCACGATACAGAAATAGATGATCAGACCGGCAAGCAGAGACAGAAAACCGTATTTGATTGCCAGATCGCGGACAGGCAGCGCGCTGCTTTTCGTCCCGTGCTTTGAAGCGGGGGCAATAATGGAGGTCGGTGGTGTATTGGTATTCATTCAAATGACCATTCTGTGCTGGCCGGCGATTTCAGCCAGCAGCTTATCGATGTTGACATCGGCGTTGCGATGCTCGCCGACGAGTGTGTGTTCCGACATGACGACAATCCGGTCCGCAATTTCGAAGGCTTCGTCGATCTCGGTCAGGAAGACCAGGGTCGCACGCCCATCGGCGGAGGCGCGAAGTTTCGAGCCGATATCCCGTCTTGCGGCGATATCGACGCCCTGAAACGGTTCATCGAGAATGAGCATGCGTGATGCCTCGCTCAACCAGCGGGCAACCATGACTTTCTGCTGGTTGCCACCGGACAAGGTGTCCATTTCGTCCCGCTCGGTGCGGCAGACGACGCTGAGCGATGCGATCTGCTCGCGCGCCCTGTTCCTTTCACGCCGCCGGTTGGAAACCGAAAAGAAGCTGCTGCGTTTGAGAAAAGGCAGGCTGATATTCTCGTATATGTTGAAATCCGGCACGATACCGCTGTCGGCGCGGTCCTTGGCGACAAGGAAAACACCCTGATTGATGGCTTGTCTGGTTGTGCGGGGCGCATAGGGGCGGCCGTCCAGACGCATACTGCCCGCTATCGGCCTTCGGACGCCGAAAAGCGTCTCGGCAAGGGCCGTCTTGCCGACGCCGACGAGGCCGGTGACGGCCACGATCTCGCCGTCGCCCAGCGTGAGGGAGAATGGCCGGCTTCCCGGAGCGATGCACAGGTTTTCGATCTGCAGAACCGGTGCGCTGGCATCTCTGGTGACGACGTTGCCGAGGCTGATCTTTTGACCGAGCATGGCGTTGACTGCGCCGCCGTAGTCCAGTTCGGGGCCATCAAAAACACCGCTGATCCGGCCGTCGCGCAACGTCACAATAATGTCTGCCAGCCGGCGTATATCGGACATGCGGTGGGATATGTACAGGATCGCCACACCGCGGGCGCGCAAACGATCGATCACCTGAAACAGCCGTTCTGCTTCCACGCTCGACAGGGACGATGTCGGCTCATCGAGAATGAGCACCTTCGGCTCATGCGCCATGGCCCGGGCAATGGCGACCATCTGCCGCTCCGCCAGCGGCAGATCAGCAACAATCGCACCAAGATCGATATGCAGCCCCATGCGCTCGGCGACGACTGCCGCCTCCCGCCGTACGCGACGCGGGTTGAAAATTGCCCGCGCCCCACGCCCGTTCAATCGATCCAGTGTCAGGTTCGTTGCAACGTCCAGATCTGCTACGACGCCATCATTGATATTCTGGTGAACCGTTACAACGCCTGCACGAATAGCTTCCGCGGGCGATGCCGGCGAAAACTCCCGGCCATCGAGGCTGATTGCTCCCGACGTTCGCGCATATACACCGCTGACAATCCGGACAAGCGTGGATTTGCCAGCGCCGTTGGCACCCATCAGGATTGTGACAGTTCCTGCACGCAATTCCAGATCGATCCCATCCAGTACCTGGATTGAACCAAACGATTTGCGCAATTTTTCAATACGGAAGACGGTTTCCTCGACCATCTGCTCCTCCCCTTGCGAGCATGCTAGGACGCCACATCATCAAATGTCAAGGCCATTGACATTTGCCAGTTTGCTGCCTTAACAAATGGAGGACAAGGGCACAAAAAGCTGAGAAATGGTTCTTGTCAGCAGGGAGGAATATCGAAATGCCTGTGTTTGAGGCCCTGAATGTGGAAACACTGCCGCTTCGTCTCGGTCAAAATACCATGCTGCTGCAACGACTCGGTGAAGACTGGAGGAGTTGGAAGGTCCGCGAAGTCGGCGACGGCAATTTAAACCTGGTCTTCATTGTCGAAGGCGCCGCGGGCAGCGCAATTGTCAAACAGGCACTGCCCTATGTGCGGCTGGTCGGCGAGAGCTGGCCATTGCCGTTGAAACGTTCATTCTTCGAGTACCATGCATTGACACGACAGGCGGCCCGTGATCCGGGCAGGGTGCCTGAAGTTTTCCATTTCGACGGTGAGCAGGCCATCATCGTTATGGAATTCCTGTCACCCCATGTCATTTTGCGGCGAGGGCTGATTGAAGGCAATCAGTATCCCAATGCGGCCCGTGATCTCGGTCTGTTTCTCGCCCGTACCCTGTTCCGTGGCTCAGATTTTTCAATGAAAGCGGCGACGCGCAAGGCGGATGTCGCGCTCTTTGCCGACAACGTCGAACTCTGCGACATTACCGAGAGCCTGGTTTTTTCGGATCCCTATTTCAACGCCCCATTGAATCGGCATACCGCGCCGCAACTGGACGGGCTTGTCGCTGCACTGCGCGCCGACCGTGACCTCAAGGTGGAAGCCCAGCGGCTCAAGCATCTGTTCGCCACGAAGGCCGAGACCCTGCTGCACGGTGACCTGCACACCGGGTCGGTGATGGTCACACCCGGCGAGACGCGGGTCATCGACCCGGAATTTGCGTTCTACGGCCCCATCGCCTTTGATGTCGGCATGCTGCTCGCCAATTTCTGGATGAATTATCTGGCGCAGCGCGGTCATGAGCAGGATGACAACCGTCGCGACATGCGCCGTTCCCTGCTTGAGGCTGTCGCGACGATTTGGGAAACGTTCCATTCCGAGTTCTCTCACCTCTGGCGTACCGAACGCAACGGCATCTTGTATCAACGCACCTTATTTGAGGATCAGGATGACAGCCTCGGTGCCGAACAGGCGCTCAACGAAGTGCTGCATGACATCTGGCAGGACATGCTGGGGTTTGCCGGAATTGAAATACACCGGCGCATTCTCGGCCTTGCCCACAACGCCGATTTTGAACTGATCGAGGATCCGGACCTGAGGGCGCGATGCGAATCCAAGGCGCTTAAGTTTGGCCGTCATCTGGCCTGCAACCGGCGCCACATCCATAGTTTGGCTGAAATCAACGGTTTGGTTGAACGGCTTGAAAAGGAGATTACCCTGTGAAAGTCGCAGACCGTCACTATCACACCATCTGGCTCAACAATGATGGTCGCTCGGTCGATATTATCGATCAGCGCTGGCTACCCCATGAATTCAAGGTGGTGACACTGAAAACGGTCGATGATGTCGCCATTGCCATCCGCGATATGTGGGTGCGCGGCGCACCTTTAATCGGGGTGACGGCGGCCTATGGCGTTGCGATCGCCATGGCGAATGATCCCTCCGATACCGCGCTGCACGATGTGTGGGACAAGCTGCATGAAACCCGGCCAACGGCAATCAATCTCCGCTGGGCGCTCGATACGATGCGCCAATATCTGCTGCCGCTACCGGAAAAGGACCGCATGGCGGCCGCCTATCGCCGGGCGGCTGACATTGCCGAGGAAGACGTAAAGCTCAATCGTCAGATCGGCCTGCACGGCCTCGAAATCATTCGCGATATTGCCGCAAGGAAAAAGCCGGGCGAGCCGGTCAATATTCTCACCCATTGCAATGCAGGCTGGCTCGCAACCGTCGACTACGGCACAGCAACCGCTCCTATCTATGTTGCGGCGGAGGAGGGGATCAACGTTCATGTCTATGTTGATGAGACACGTCCGCGCAACCAGGGAGCGCAACTGACGGCATGGGAGTTGAACGGACACGGTGTGCCGCATACGCTGATCGTCGACAATGCGGGCGGACATCTGATGCAGCATGGCCAGGTAGACATGGTTATTGTCGGTACCGACCGGACGACGGCCAACGGCGATGTGTGCAACAAGATCGGCACCTATCTGAAAGCCCTGGCGGCCAAGGACAACAACGTTCCCTTCTATGTGGCTTTGCCTTCCCCGACAATCGATTGGACTGTCCATGACGGGATCAGCGAGATTCCCATTGAAGAACGCGCCGGTGCGGAAGTGTCTCATGTGCAGGGACTGGCAGCCGACGGTAAAATCGCCTCCGTACAGATTTCCCCGACGGGCAGCCCCACTGCCAATCCGGCTTTCGATGTGACCCCCGCGCGTCTCATAACCGGGCTGATTACCGAACGCGGTGTTGCGCAAGCCTCGGCGGAAGGTTTAAGCGCCTTGTTTCCGCAAAGTAAGCGGTGATAATTCCGTCGGGATGCCATGAGCAGCGGGAAGATGCCTGAATGACCACATCAGTACAAGATTCCATCGATCTTCGCCGGGAAATGGTGACGACGTGCCGGTTGATGAACTCGAGCGGCGTCAACCAGGGAACGTCGGGGAATCTCTCCGTGCGCACGGATCGCGGATTTCTTGTGACACCGTCGTCCCTGCCTTATGAGACCATGCAGCCGGACGATCTCGTCGAGATGCACTTCGATGGCAGTTATGTGGGGCGGCCGCCATCGTCCGAATGGCGCTTTCACCGCGATATCCTGCAGAAGCGTTCCGATATCAATGTGGTTCTGCATTGCCACTCGGTCTATGCGACAACGCTTGCGTGCCACAACAAGACAATCCCGAGTTTCCACTACATGACCGGGATTGCCGGGGGAACGACGATCCGTTGCGCACCCTACGCCACTTTTGGAACGCAGGCACTGTCCAACAATGCGATCGTCGCACTGGAGAACAGGCTGGCATGCCTGCTCAGCCAGCATGGTCAGATATCCCTGGGGGTGACGCTTGAATCCGCCCTTTGGCTTGCAATCGAAATTGAAACCCTGTCGCGCATCTATGTCCAGGCACTCACTTTGGGCGAACCGCCGATCCTGTCAGACGAGGAAATGGAACGTGTCATCACCCAGATGCGCCAGATAAAGTACAGCATGAGCCAGCAAGGCTGAGCCTCTTGCCAGGGCTTACTGGCTGTTTGTCATGTCGAGTGCACTGGTCAGGTCGCCCAATGGCGGCTGATTGTAGGAGGCAACCGCATCATCGCGGACCGTGATCCCATGCAATGTCGGCAATTCGAAACGCTTGGTCAGGAAGCGTAGAATCGAGGTTGTGTCCATTGGCGTGTGATCAACGAAACCGCGGCGGGCGAACGGCGAGACAATGATGGCCGGGATACGGCTGCCAGGTCCCCAACGATCGCCTTTCGGCGGTGCGGCGTGGTCCCATATACCGCCATTTTCATCGTAGGTGACGATGACCAGCATATGCGGCCATTGCGGACTTTTTTCCAGATGCCCGATGATGTCGGCAATATGGGCATCGCCCGCCTCGATATCCGCATAGCCCGAGTGCTCGTTCAGATCACCTTGCGGTTTGTAGAAGGCAACTTGCGGCAGTGTGCCAGTATCGATTGCCTTGATGAATTGCGATCCGGCCAAGCCGCCATCGAGCAGATGCTCGGTGCGTGCCGCTGTTCCCGGCGCAAAATTCGCATAATAGTTGAACGGCTGATGATGGTACTGAAAATTGGGAACCGGCGTTTTGTTGCCGTGGTCCAGCACATCCTGCCACGCACCGCCATACCAGGCCCAACTGATATGCTTCAGGCTGAGCATATCGCCGATCGTCGGTTCGGTCTGCGGCGGGAGGGTTGTCGGGTTTGCGGGGTCTGCGGTCGCTGCATCGGCGTTCTTTGCGGGCGTGTTGCCGCTCGGCTGATAGGGCGGCTGCATGGTGTTGACGGCGTAGAAGTCCGGAGTGAGATTGCCATCGCCGGCAAATTTTGGGATGCCATCGATTGCCGATTTGGGTGAATTGGCAGCGAGCGTCAGCGAGACGCCATCCGGTTCCACCACGGCGACAGAAGGCTTGGCCGGGCTGGTGTCGGCATGGGCGTAATAGGGCGCGCACGCGCATATCAGCCATTGGTGATTGAAGAATGAGCCGCCAAAGCCGCCCATGAAAAATTCATCGGCAAGCGTGTATTTTTGCGCGACCTTCCACATCGCCGTCTTTGAACCGTTCCAAAGCCCCATGACCATTGCGCCGGAATCGGCATAGGCGACGAACTTATCGTTCTTGCCGCCATTGATCTGCATCTGGTTTTGATAGAACCGGTGCCACAAATCGTGGGTGATTGTGCCGAGGGGGAGATTGAACCCCTGGGGATCGTCGACCCGATAGGGGTGATTGGCAAGGTGCTCGGTCTCCGCCTGCGTGACCGGTGGAGTAACGCCTTTCGCGGTCAATCCGCCCCAAACAGGCGGTAATTCGCGTAGCGGAGTGTTGTCGCGGTCAAGCTGTGTGAGCGCTGCGTCCGAAACCCCCTGCAGGCCGTCTGCTCCGGGGAAACTGCCATAAAGATTATCAAAACTGCGGTTTTCTGCGTAGATCACCACCACGGTGTCGATCAGGTTCAGAGAGTTGGAATGACCGTCATTGTATCCTGCCGCCGACGCCGGAGAGAGCCCACCCATGGCGGCACTGATCACCGAAGCGGTCGCAATCATATTTATCCGCATGCTGGCAGTCTCCTTGTCGGCTATATGTTGATAACTTTTCAAGTTTACTCCACCATACCCACAAGCCGTCCAAACGTGCCCGGGGATCTGACGGAGGAAGCTAATCATAAAGCCTCTTGGATACACAAGCACAAAGCACCGGGCGGTGATCCTTTGCATCGTCGCGACGATCGGCGCTGCGGCGGCGGCGCACAGTGCGGTCACGGAAAGTTCAGGTAGAGCCGCGCCGGAACCATCGCGCGCGCAGGTGCGCGAGCAGGTGAAAGCACTTGGCGCGCTCGGTCAGGCCATGTTTTTCGATCCTGCCTTGTCAGGCTCCGGCAAGCTCTCCTGTGCGTCCTGCCATGATCCCGCCCACGGCTTTGCCGCCGCCAATGGTCTTGCGGTTCAGTTTGGCGGCGGCGATCTGCGGCAGCCTGGGGTGAGGGCGGTGCCATCGCTCAAATATTTGCAAGCTGTGCCGCCGTTCACCGAACATTTTTTTGAATCGGAAGATGATGCGGACGAAAGCATCGACAATGGCCCGACGGGCGGGCTGACTTGGGATGGCCGGGTCGATCGCGGCCAGCAACAGGCGAGGATCCCGCTGCTTTCCGATTTCGAAATGGGCAACAAGAATGATGAGGACATTGCTCGGCGGCTGATCGCGGCAGATTACGGCGCCAGGATTGCAGCAGTCGCCGGTCTGCAAGGCACGGCGGACTCGTCTGTTCTGGTCAATACCGCCCTCAAGGCACTGGAGGTGTTCGAACAGGACTACCGCACCTTTTACCCCTATACGAGCAAGTACGATGCAGTACTCGCCGGAAAAGCCGTGCTGACCGCACAGGAAGCGCGAGGCCTGGATCTGTTCAATGCGCCCGCGAAGGGCAATTGCGCGTCATGCCATGTGAGTCAGCGCGGCAATGACGGAACGCTGCCGCAATTTACCGATTACGGTCTGATTGCCCTGGGTGCGCCGCGCAATCCCGAGATTCCCGCAAACAAGGATTCTCATTATTTTGATCTGGGCCTTTGTGGCCCGCTCCGGACGGATTTCTTGAACCGCACGGACTATTGCGGTCTCTTCCGCACGCCCACACTGCGCAATGTGGCGCTTCGCAAGACATTCTTTCACAATGGCGTCTTTCACTCTCTGCAGCAAGCCGTTGAATTCTATGTCGAGCGCGAAACCAAGCCAGGGCGTTGGTATTCACGCAAGTCTGATGGCAGCGTTGACAAATATGACGATCTGCCGATGGACGCCAAAGCCAATGTGAACATGGATCCGCCCTTTGACCGGCATGCCGGGGAAGCGCCGGCTCTCACACCTGACGAGATCCAGGATGTCATCAGTTTTCTCAATACGCTGACCGATGGTTACACCCCGCCCGAACAATAGCGCTGCCGAGCCGTCAAAGACTTCTTTGTTCAAACAGCAAAGCTCTAGGATTGTCCGGGCAGGTCAAGCAACCTTGCCACCTCTACGGCTCCATTGCCGGATGCGGACAGCGCACCGCTGTCTTTCACATCGACAACGGATCCGTTGGCAAAGCTCAAAGACCAGCCGTCATTGCTGGCATTTCGGCGGCGATCGGTGAGTTCGATGCCAGACGCGGAGATCAGTGCAATGGCTTCATCGGCATCCATGATCGTCGCTCCATCTTAGCGGTTTCCTCGTCGTAGTTGAGTCTTCGCGCGCAGTTGAGTCAAGCGGAAACCGTCGCCACGGTAAGGTGCAATAGGCGCACATGTTCTATCTTCCGAAGACGAGCGACTGATGCGCGCCAACCCCGGCTTTGACACCGGCCGCTGCGGCCATCGTTGCATTGGCCATGGGACTGGCTGCATCGCCGGCCGCATAAACGCCCTTGACCGTTGTCTGCATCCAGTCGTCCACACGAATGAATGCCCCAAGCGGACCATCGTCGAAAGCACAGCCAAGCTGTTCCGCCAGCGGGCTGGCCATGCTGGTTTTCGGCGCGGTGAAAATAGCGTCGACAGGTACAACCCTGCCATCACTGAGTCTGACCGCTTCAAGCCGGGGTGCATTGCCCAGAAGCTCGACAACCGGTGTCCGTTCGATCGGTACATTCCTCGCCGCTAGACTGGATAGGTGCTCCGCATCCGGCTCAAACGTATTTTGAGTGAAGTATGTGGCCGGTCCCCAATCCGATATCAGCAGTGCCTGATGTGCCGACAGGGGTGTATTGGCCAGAACGCCCAGTGCCTGGCCGCCAACTTCATAGCCGTGGCAATAGGGGCAGTGAAGAACCGATAGGCCCCATCGCTCCGGCAGGCCAGGGATTGCAGGCAGATCATCTTTCACGCCGGTAGCCAGAATGAGACGCATGGCCCGCTTTTCGGTGCCGTCGGCCAACTCAACGGCAAAATGGTCGTTGGCTTGGCGGGCCGACACAGCCTCGCTATCGATAAACTCCACTGTCGGGTAGAGGGAAAGCTGCCGCCGCGCATCGCCAATGATATCGTGGGGCCGCCTGCCGTCCTGGCCCAGAAAACCATGGGATGCTTCGGCGAAGCGGTTGCGGGGCAGGCCGGCGTCAATCAGGAGCACGCGCCGGCGAGCACGGGCAATCTGGATGGCGGCGGAAAGACCGGCAAAACTGCCGCCGATAACAATGGCATCATAGGTCATGGAAGCTCCTTCATTGCGGGGGGCAAGATATTTCCAATGCCGGATCGCATCGGAATTTGAATTAAATAACAACATAAGTTACGTGAAAATTTCCGTCAATATTCATGTAACTTATTCTATTACGTATCGTTTGCGTGTGCTATGCATGCAGAAGGAGAATAGCCAGTATGAGACATGACAGCCGCCTATCGAGAATGCTCCATGTCCTGATCCATATGGATCGGCACGACGGCTCGATCACGTCCGACAACATTGCAAAGATGCTGAACACCAATCCGGTGGTGGTGCGGCGAACCATGGCGGGCTTGAGAAATGCCGGTTATGTCCGTTCCGACAAGGGGCATGGCGGGGGCTGGATACTGGCGCGCCCGCTTGATGAAATATCGCTGCTTGACGTGCATCAGGCATTGGGGCGACCGGAAATGTTTGCAATCGGCATAGCCATCGACCACCCGGATTGTCTCGTGGAGCAATCGGTCAACGCAGCCTTGACTGACGCTTTCGACGCGGCGGAACAAATGCTCCTGTCGCGTTTTGCCGAGGTGAAGCTTTCCGATATCGCGCGTGATTTTGATCTTCGATTCCGGAATTTGACCGAAAGGCCGGCACAAACGGTTTGATTGATCAGGCGGCTGCTTTTCCTGTTTGATGGAGGCAATGGTTTGCCCAATATTGGTTTGGCCTGATGCAGACTGCATGAGGAAGCTGGACTTGTGGCGATAAGCCATTTGTGCCAGAAGGCTATGAGTTCAGCGTCACCTTGGAAAGTTATAGCCCGTTATGGAATTGGCATATCGCGAATTGAATGGAGAGGTCACTCCAGAGAACGCCGGTGTCCAGTTGACGCGGTACCCCATCGTCGTTGATCTGGATAAGACACTTATCCTGACTGACACGCTGCACGAACAAGTGGTTGCAGCTCTTTTCACCCAACCCGCGACGCTTATTCGCGCTGCTCCCAGCATGCTGCGGGGCCGCGCTGCCTTGAAGGCCGCTTTGGCGTCAAAGGTTGACCTGGCATCAACGGTTCTGCCGCTTCGCGAGGACCTTGTGAAGTGGTTGCGTGAGCAGGCTGCTGCCGGCCGGGAGATTCATCTCTGTTCTGCGGCAAATCAGGCAGTGGTTGACAATATTTCGCGGCGTATCGGTATTTTTGCGAGCGCCATCGGCTCCGATACCGCAAATCTGAAGGGACGTGTGAAAGCAGAACATCTGGCGCGTACTTTTCCTGATGGCTTTGTCTATGTCGGCGACAGCAGGGCAGACTTGGCGGTGTGGAAATTGGCCGCGGGAATAGTTCTGGCAGGCGTTTCCGCCGGCGTCGCAAAGGCAGCGCGTGATCTGGGCAAGCCGATTGAAGCGGAATTCAGCAACCATCCTCTGACTTTGAAGGATAGTCTCAAAGCCCTGCGGGTGCATCACTGGTCGAAGAATGCTCTGATTTTCGTTCCGCTCATTCTGGCGCATGCCTGGGGCGATTTCACCGTTCTTCGCGATACGGTTCTGGGTCTTTTCTGTCTGTTGATTGTCACATCCTCGACTTATCTTCTGAATGATTTGGCCGATCTCAGTGCTGATCGGCAGCATTGGTCGAAGCGCAATCGCGCGCTGGCCAGCGGACGGCTTCCGATCGCCACGGGCCTGGCGATGGCCTGCATCGGTCTCGTCGTGGCGTTTGTCGGTTCTCTTCTGCTAACGCCTTATTTTACCCTCGCATTGGCAAGCTATCTCGTGCTGACGCTTGCGTACTCCTTTGGCCTCAAGCGCGTGCCTATTCTTGATACGCTGGTCATCGGCATTTTGTTTACAACGCGTCTCATCATGGGGATCACGCTGCTTCGGCTGCCTGCGTCTGCCTGGCTTTTGACCTTTTCAGTGTTCTTCTTCTTCTCTCTGGCGGTTGCCAAGCGTCATACGGAAATTATTCGTGCCGCTTCCACAGGGTCTCACAGCCTCGCCAGCCGGGGCTATATGCTCGAGGACGCACCACTAACCCTCGCGTTTGGCATAGCGTCCGCCGTAGCGTCCCTGTTGGTCATGGTCCTGTTCATCGTTGAGGAGATGCTTCCGGGGTCGGTTTATTCTCATCCGAATCTGCTCGGTGGAATTCCCGTTTTTCTCGCGATCTGGGTCGGCCGCATTTGGCTGCTGGCGCATCGGGGGCGCATGAATGACGATCCCGTCAGTTTCGCTTTGCGTGACAAGCCCAGTGTCGTGCTCGGCTTTTTAGTCGCGGTGCTCTTCGTGGCTGCTCTATGAGATCATTTGTCTCGAAAGACGATATCCGCTCGTGGGGTGGAATCCTGCAGGGGCAGCATTTTGTCAGCCGGCCGAATTGGCGGGATCAGTTGCCGCGCAGTATTGCAGAAGCACGTGATGCCGACCACAGTCTTCTCGCCATAGGCCTTGGCCGCTCTTACGGTGACAGCGGACTGAATCCCGGCGGGGCGCTTGTCGACATGACTGCGCTTGGCCGGATTATTTCGTTTGATCCGGCAACAGGATTGTTGCGTGCAGAAGCCGGAATCTCTTTTGCCGATATACTCGATCTGTTCGTTCGTCGCGGATTTTTTTTGCCGGTCACCCCGGGAACGCGTTTTGTAACCCTGGGCGGGGCCATTGCAAATGATGTTCATGGCAAGAACCACCATCTTGCTGGAACGATCGGCAGATGGGTGCGCCGCATCGGGCTGCTTCGGTCGGATGGCACCGAGATCGAGCTGAGAGATGATGATCAAACCGGATTGTTCGCTGCGACGATCGGGGGGCTTGGGCTGACGGGACTGATCACATGGGCTGAAATTGAGCTGATGCGCATTCCCAGTGCACTCATGGACGTTGAGACGCTTCCCTTTGCCAATGTGGATGAATTCTTTGCCGTGGCTGCCGAGAGCGAAGGCAGTGCCGACTACACGGTGGCGTGGGTGGACTGTCTGGCAAAGGGAAACGCTCTCGGAAGAGGCTTGTTCACGCGTGCACGGCATGCACCCAGGGGAACAAAGCTGGCAAGGGTCGAAAAGCCGAAGTTAACGGTGCCCTTCTCCATGCCGTCGTTTGTCCTGAACAACCTGTCGATCGGGCTGTTCAACAGCCTGTACTTTTACAAGGGCCGCCGTGCGGCCGGCAATGCGACCACCCCTTATCTACCGTATTTCTACCCGCTCGACAGCATCGGGCATTGGAACCGGATATACGGTCGCCGGGGGATGTACCAATACCAGTCGGTTGTGCCGCCCGTCACGGCAAGAGATGCAACCACGGAAATGCTCAAGGCCATCTCGAAGGCGGGTGAAGGCTCGTTCCTTGCGGTGCTCAAGACGTTCGGTGAGAAGGTATCGCCCGGCCTTTTGTCCTTTCCACAGGCTGGTACAACGCTTGCCCTTGATTTCCCCAACCGTGGCCAGTTGACCCTTGATTTATTGAGCCGTCTCGATGACATCGTGCGCGAAGCCGGCGGACGGCTATACCCTGCGAAGGACGGGCGCATTTCCGCGGCGATGTTTCGCGCCGGTTATCCCGCTTGGGAAACGTTTGCACAGCATGTCGATCCAGCATTCTCGTCCGCCTTTTGGCGCCGGATAAGCGAGTAAAGAAGAGGAATAATTTCGTGCGTGTCATCATATTGGGAGCAACGTCGGCGATTGCCGAAGCGACGGCTCGCCTCTACGCAAGCGAAGGTGCCGACCTGTTGCTGGTCGGGCGGCAACAAGCCAAGCTCGACGCTATCGCTGCTGACTTGAAGGTAAGGGGCGCCGTCCGCGCCGAGACTGCCGTTTATGATCTGGCAGCGCCAGAGAATGTGCGCTCTGCGCTTGCGCAATTCTGTGCAACGCTCGGCGGAGTGGACCATGTGCTTATTGCCTATGGCGTGCTGGGCGAGCAGGATGAGGCGGAGCAGTTGACGGACGTTGCCGAGGAGATATTGCAGGTCAATTTCAACTCGGTTGCCGCATGGTGCCTCGCTGTCGCCGATGTATTCGAAGGGCAGGCGAGGGGTTCGCTTGTCGTTCTGGGATCCGTGGCTGGCGATCGGGGGCGACGTGCCAATTATGTCTATGGCGCAGCCAAGGCCGGGCTTGCCACACTGGTTGAAGGCATCTCCCATCGCTTTGCCAGCAACGGTCCGCGCGCTGCCATCGTCAAACCAGGGCCAACCATCACGCCCATGACGGAGGGTATGAACCGCGAAGGCGCCTTGTGGGCAACGCCCGAACAGATTGCGCGAGTGGCACGGCGCGCCGCGGATCGCACTGGCCCAGTTTTCTACGCCCCCGGCCGCTGGCGTTTGATCATGCTGATCATCCGCAATCTGCCGACGGTGATTTTCAATCGGATGAGCATATGACACGACGGATTATCATAACTGGCGCTGCAGGACTTGTTGGTCAAAACCTGATCGCCAGGCTGAAAACGAACCCGGATATCAAGATCGTGGGGATCGACAAGCACCCGACAAACACCGCTTTGCTGCGGCGGATGCATCCGGAAATCGAGACAATCGAAGCCGATCTCGCCAAGCCGGGCCCATGGATGGATGCACTGGCCGGCGCCGATGCCCTGGTGCTCAATCAAGCGCAGATTGGTGGTCTCCAGGAACAGGAATTCACCGACAACAATGTCACGGCCACTGAAAATATTGTCGCGGCCATGCGAAAGCACAGCGTACCCTATTTCGTGCAGATTTCTTCTTCGGTCGTGCACTCGCAGGCCGATGATTTCTATACGCGCTCCAAAACCACCCAAGAGAAATTCATCGATACCGTCGGCGACATTCCGCATCTGATATTGCGCCCGACGCTGATGTTTGGCTGGTTCGATCGCAAACATCTGGGCTGGTTGCGCAGGTTTATGGACCGGACCGCCATCTTTCCCATTCCCGGCGATGGCAAGTTTATCCGTCAACCGCTTTATGTCGGCGATTTCGCCGCAATCATCGCGTCCGGTTTGACCAGCCGCGCAACAGGAACCTATGATATATCGGGGCTGGAGCAGATTCACTATGGCGATCTCATCCAGCTGATACATGACACGGTCAAGCCGAAAGCCAGGATCGTTCATCTGCCCTATCACCTGTTCTGGGCGCTGTTGTTCGTGTACGGCAAGTTCAACAGCAATCCGCCGTTCACCACCCGGCAGCTCGAAGCGCTGGTCATACCGGAAACATTTCCTGTGATCGATTGGCCGGAAATATTCGGTATCAAAGCAACGCCGCTGCGCACCGCGCTGGAAGAGACATATCTTGATGCCCGCTATTCCGGCATCGTTCTGGATTTCTGAGGATTTTACATGAGCAGGATCATTGTCATAGGTGCTGGCCCGATGGGGCTTGCCGCAGCGCACCGGGCCGCAACGCTTGGTCATGAAGTTGATTTGATCGAGGCAGACAGCAAACCGGGCGGCATGGCCGCGCACTTTGACTTCGGTGGAGTGTCGATCGAGCGGTACTATCACTTTGTCTGCAAAACCGACAAGCCGACTTTCGCCTTGATGGACGAGCTCGGTATCGGCGACAAGATGCGCTGGACGCCAACCTCCATGGCCTATTACATGAAAGACAAGGTCCATCCTTGGGGAAGCCCCATTTCGCTGCTGATGTTCCCGCATCTGAGCTTCATTGCGAAGTTGCGCACTGGCGCGCAGATGTTTTTGACGACGAAGGCAAAGGTCTTCAACAGCATTGAAAAATTGACTGCCAAACAATGGATCGAGCGCGGGTCCGGCAAGGAAGTCTATGAGACGCTTTGGCGCCGGCTGATGCAGCTCAAGTTCTACGAACTGTCGGACGATATCTCCGCATCCTGGATCGCCACGCGCATCAAGCGCATCGGCAATTCCCGTCGTTCGATATTTCAGGAGGAGCTGGGCTATATCGAGGGAGGAAGCGAGACCCTCGTCAAGGCACTGGTATCTGCGTTTGAAGCAAAAGGCGGGCGGCTGCATCTCGCAGCCCCGGCCGAAAAAATAGAAACTGAGAACGGAAAAGTCATTGGTGTTACGGCAGGCGGGAGGTTTTTCCCGGGCGATGCGGTGATTTCTACGGTGCCGACGCCATTGGTGTCCAAACTTGCTCCGGATCTTCCGCAGTCCTGGCGGGATCGATACGACGCCATCCGCAACATCGGCGTTGTCTGCCTGCTGTTCAAGCTCAAGCGGTCGGTCACGAAGAATTTCTGGCTCAACATTGTCGATGAAAACATTGATATTCCCGGTATCATCGAGTTTTCAAATCTGCGTCCGGTGGATGACACGATTGTGTACGTGCCCTACTATATGCCGACCAGCCAGCCGAAATGGCAGTGGACGGATCAGCAGTTCATCGATGAGGCGTTCGGCTACATCCAGCGCATCAATCCGGCCATCACCCGAAACGATCTCATCGATGCAACGGTGGGCCGTCTTCGGTATGCCCAGCCGGTCTGTGAGCCCAATTTTTACGAGAAACTGCCGGAGGTCCAGACCCCGATCTCCGGTCTGCAGATTGCCGACACCTGCTTTTACTATCCCGAAGACCGGGGTGTCTCGGAGAGCATCCGCTTTGGCAGGTCCATGGCCGAGGCGGTTGCCTGATGCGTGAACGAGCGACTGCAATCGTCGCCTCACCATTTCTGCGTTTTGTCATTTCGGGTGGTATCGCAGCTGCAGTGAACATTGCCTCGCGCATTGCCCTGTCGCAAATCATGCCGTTCAGCGCGGCAATTGTGCTGGCTTATCTGGCCGGAATGACAACAGCCTATATTTTGATGAAGCTGTTCGTCTTCGATCAGTCGGGCAGTTCCGTGCGCCAGGAATACATACGGTTCGGTCTGGTCAATCTGGTGTCGCTCCTGCAGGTCTGGCTCGTCAGCGTCGGTTTGGCCCGCTGGTTTTTCCCCTTGATAAATTACACGTGGAACGCGGACACGACAGCCCATATCATCGGCGTCCTGAGCCCCGTTATCACCAGCTATCTCGCGCATAAATCATTCACTTTCGCCCGTAAGGATGGACAATAATCAATGCTTAGAATGGTCACAAGGAACGCGATGTTTCTGGCGCTGGTCTGTTTGATCTCCTTGGTTCTCATAGTTTACTCGATTTTATTCGTGCGGGCGAACTATATGGTCCCCCTTTATTGGGATCAGTGGGAATTTGCGACTGAACTGGCGAGATCAAAGCAAGACACACTCTCGCTCCGGTATCTTTTTGCTGCACATAACGAGCATGTCATTGCGACGACAAAGTTGATTTTCTTTCTCGATTATTATTTTTTCAGCTTAACCAATGGCCCCCTCATCGTTTCAATCGGCATCGCAACATTTTGTATTGCGTGGCTTTTGGCCAAGCTGTTGTTCATCAATGATAGAGAGAGCAAGTATTTCTATCCCTTCTTTCTGCTTTTCTCTGCATCGGGATTTTCGCTGGCCCAATGGGAGAACTTGCTGTGGGGGTTCCAACCTCAGTTTTATCTCGTGCTGATCTTCACGCTGATAAGCTGTCTCATCGGATTGAAAATCAGCGATCGTGAGCAAGTCACATCCCCTTGGTGGTTTGCTGGATTGATCGTCACAACGGGTTTGGGCGTGTTTTCAATGGGCAACGGCGTCGCATTGCCTGTTTCCATTCTCATCCTGCTTGTTCTGCGGCGCTACCGGCCTGTCAAAGCGGTTCTGTATGGATTTGTCGGGGCATTGTTCATTGGTGCTTTTGTCGTCCTGACAAAAGGTGCGACTGCCGTTGGAGATCCGACATTAAAGACACTCGGTAATCTCATATCTTTCTTCCTCGGCATGCTTGGAAGCCCCATCAGTAATCGAGGAGTTATTGCCGCGATATGTGGTCTGGTGTTGTTTGGTGCTTACTGTATTCTGTTTTTGCTTTATGTTCTGCTACCGTTTCTGCGCAAACGGCCGCTCGATGAGGCTTTGGTGGGGCTCTTTGCCCTCGCAAGTTTTCTCTTCGCAACAGCGGTTGGCGCGGCGTGGGGGAGGACGGCGCTGGGTACAGGTGCAGCACTGTCGTCACGCTATTCGACGCCTATGCTTGTTTTGTGGATGACACTTTTCGCCATTCTGTTTCGAGTGACAGTTTTAGCCGATTATCGGCCGTCGCTTCGTCAGGCGCGATTGGGATTATGGATTCTTCTTGCCTTAAGTGTTGCGGCGTGGACCAGTTTACGGCCGGGTAATGTTGCTGGTGCCAGCCACACGAATGAAGTCAACCAGGCTGGATATTTTCTGTCTTCCGGTTTGCTTCCTGATGAGCAGTTGCTGAAATTGTACCCCTTACCAGACCGCATAAAGCCGACTATTGATTTTCTGCGAGACGCCAAACTCAATCTATTCGCAGATAACCCAGGACTGTCAGGATCGAGTTGGAAACAGTGGACTGATAAACCAGCCCAGGCTTGTGAACTTGGATCCGTCGATAAAGTCCAGCGTCTTTCTGCTACGGCGTGGCAGGCGACTGGCTGGGTGACAAATGCTAAGCGACAAACTCCACGGTGGATTGTTGCCGTCGACGCAAGCCAGAATGTTCTCGGATACACGGCCCCACTTCAGCGCCGTCCCGATATTGCTAAAACTGTTGGCGCAAACAGGAACTATCGTGGTTTTGTGGTGCCCGTAAATGGGGCAGCAGGCAATACAAGCCTTCCCATCGCTTTGCTGGTGATTTTCGGCGAGAACGAAAAGCCGTGCCGTGTGGATCTCCCCCTCTTGCCAGATGGACCATACCTGGTCCCAGCTGGGAAATTAGCGCCCCTGCAAACGCAGGTTGTGCATTTGGGTGCAACGGCTAGCCCCGGCGTGCCAGCCATCCTTTCCATAAGCGTACCCTATGAGGGGGCCGAAATCAGTGGCACTTGGGTTTCGTCCGATGAGGATGTAGGCAGCATAACCTACAACATTCGCGATGCCACTTGTCAGACCGTCATTGTTCCAATTTTGCGTGGGCCCTCAACAGAAGGGTTAAGTCTTGTCATCAAATCCAACGGTAGGATGGTATCTGATGAGACACCGGTGTTTGATTTGCTGCGACCCCATTTATGGCAATATTTGCAGATAAAGGCGTTTGATGCATGCAAGGAAGGTGAGAAATCGAACCTAAGTATAACGCTGGAAGACAAAGGACGGGGATGGGGAGCGTGGGGTGCCATGGCAACTCCAGCTTTGCAACGGTAGTAGTCCACTATGTTCAACCCTACACCCTTCGCGGTGCCGCGGTTAAGGCGGAAGCCGTTGTACGTTTAAACAGGAAGCTTTGGACGTGAAAACAACCAAACTGAATGAGTATTCCCAACGGATCCAAGAGTTGGAAGTCAAAGTGGAACATAAAAATAATCTAAATAACCTGCTGAAACAAGAAAATGACCGCTTGAGACTTAGCAATGGTAAGCTCGGCAACGAAATTTTAGAGCTAAAGTCAAAGTGTCTTGGGATGAGTGACGCTGCGAAAGAGCTTCAAAGCCAGATCTTCCAGAAAACGCAACAAATTTCGGCATACGAGCGTTCGACGAGTTGGAAAATGACTGCACCCTATCGATTTATCAGTAATCGCATTCAGGGCATCTTGAGAAAAATCATTCTTCTGTCGAAGCTCATAAAGTATGGCGGCGGTGTGAAATCATCGATGGGTTATGCTTTAAAAATAATTCAACGGGAAGGTGTGTTGGGTTTACTGCAACGGATCAAGGCAGCGGATAGCACAAATCCCAAGGGAGGCATGTTTGGAAATGACTACTCGGAATGGCTGGATCGTTATGCAATGCTGGATCGAGTGGAATCTGAGGATGTAAATGCGCATTTGAAACGGTCGAAGAATACCCCTCTGATTTCCATTGTGATGCCTGTTTACAATCCCAATCTGGTGTGGCTTGACGAAGCGATTCAATCAGTTCGCGACCAGCTCTATCCACATTGGCAGCTTTGCATCGCTGATGATAAATCCACTGATCCAAGAGTTCGCGAAGTGCTTCTCAACTATCAGGCACTGGATGAGCGGATAAAAGTCACTTTTCGCGCTGCAAACGGTCATATTTCTGCGGCTTCCAATAGCGCGCTTGAACTCGCAACCGGCGAGTGGACTGCACTTATGGATCAGGATGATCTGCTTACGCCGGAGGCGCTATACTACGTTTTTGAAGCCATCGAGTGCAATCCGGACGCGGTGTTGATTTACTCAGATGAAGATAAAATTGACGAAGTCGGAAAACGTTTCAGTCCGTATTTCAAATCCGACTGGAACCCGGATCTGTTCTTGTCGCACAATATGATCTCTCATTTGGGCGTCTACAAATCAGACTTGGTGAAGAGCCTTGGCGGCTTTAGAGAAGGCAGAGAGGGCTCTCAGGACTATGACCTTGCTTTGCGCTGCATTGAGGTGTTGAAAGCCGATCAAATCCTGCATATCCCGCGGGTACTTTACCATTGGCGCAGCCACGCAGATAGCACTGCTCAGTCGGGAAGCAACAAGGGCTATGCGCTCCGCGTAGGACAGCAAGTGCTCAATGAGCATTTCCAACGCATGGAAATCAAAGCCACGTCGGAACTGCTCGACTTCGGGATGTACAGAACTCGATACGATTTGCCTGACGCACTTCCACTCGTGAGTCTCATCATTCCAACGCGGAATAGATTAAACCTGTTGCGGCAATGTATAGACAGCATTGTTGCAAAGACAGAATACGCGAATTATGAGATAATTATTGTCGATAATAATTCGGATGATGAGGACACTCTGAAGTATCTCGATACGATTTCTCGCGAAAAGCGGATTCGTGTCATGCGTGATACGAGGCCGTTTAATTATTCTGCGTTGAATAACGGTGCGGTGCAGGAAGCCAAAGGCGAGTTCATCGGTCTGATCAACAACGATATCGAAGTTATATCCGCTAATTGGTTGAGTGAAATGGTCAGCATAGCCAGCCAGCCTGGTGTGGGAGCGGTTGGTGCGCGTCTGTGGTATCCGGACGACACGCTTCAACATGCGGGCGTCATATTGGGCCTCTTGGGTGCCGCTGGCCATGCTCACAAAGGACTACCACGCGGTGCACCGGGGTATTTCGGGAGGGCGCAACTGACGCAAACCCTCAGTGCTGTTACCGCAGCCTGTTTGATCGTTCGAAAGGATATTTTTACACAAGTTGGCGGATTGGACGAGGAGAACCTGAAAGTAGCCTTTAACGATATCGACTTCTGCATTCGTGTCCGGGAAGCAGGGTATCGAAATGTTTGGACGCCCTTTGCAGAGCTTTACCATCATGAATCGGCGTCGCGCGGGATTGAGGATACACCGGAAAAGCAGGCAAGATTCCTGGGGGAAGTGAATTTTCTAAAGGAACGTTGGGGTAGAGTTCTTCGAGAAGATCCCGCCTATAGTCCGAATTTGACTCTCGATCGAGATGATTTTTCGCTCAGTTGGCCGCCGAGAATTAAGACAAGGAATACGTTACAAGAATGATCTGCTGCGAGTAACGACAATATCTGACAGTTTTGTATGACATGTTGCGGTCTGTCGGATTGATGCAATGAAGTGATCAGGAAACCGGAATATTCGCAAACCGTGCCACGGCCGGGACTGTCTTGCCCGCGCCAAGGCAGCGTGCCCTATCGAATACGCTCATGGGCTGTTCATTTCTTTGTCCTGCGCATCCAATTGAAAAATATCCGCATCTTTTAGGCGCGGATCAAAATCTTAATAACAGTTGGTTCTCCCGAACGGGCCGCATCGTTGAAAAGTATACGTGGAACATTCCCACGTTCCAGAATCTGTCGTACAGCCCTGCGCTGACACGATGGTATGCGTGCTGAAATACCGCCGAAGGCGGTGATTGGCCAAAATCTGCGCTTGCTGACGATCGTGAGGAATTGGGCATTTCCTGTGGTTATGGCCTTTCATTCTCGCTGGTATCGCCGTCATTTTGCTGAGCAGCTGGCCGGTGAGCAGTTCTGGGATTGAAATGATTTCCTGACCGAGATGCGTCCATCTTGATGGCGCTTAGGCCTTTTATGAAATTATTCCATTGGCATAGCGTGCGTTCCGTTGTTGCGAGGAATTCAGCCAATCCCCTCTCAAATCCTTATAGTTTCCTTATACCTCCTCTCTGTGTCCCGTCTCGAATTCTTATGTCCGAGGCGGCATAACTCCTTTGCTCAGCAATTTGTCTGAAAATACTTTTGAGTAATGATCGGCAATATTGATGCTGTCTATATAAGGAGTTCTCCAGATGGACTTTATTGTTCTTGGAATTGGTATTTTGTTCTTTCTCATTTCGCTGGCTTATACAAAAGCCTGCGAAAATTTGTAATCGGAAGGATCGGATAATGACCATCGATTACATTCTCGGAGGTGGAGTGACCTTGTTCCTTCTTGCCTATCTCACTTACGCGCTGGTTCGCCCAGAGCGCTTCTGATCGCCTCTGACACCAGGCTTGGAAAGCTACACCTATGACTCTCAACGGCTGGATACAGATTCTCGTTTACTGCGGGATCATCATCTTACTTGTGAAACCGCTTGGCGGTTACATGACGCGTGTTTTTAACGGCGAGCGCACATTCCTTTCGCCCGTCCTCGTTCCGGTGGAACGGGGCCTTTATCGTATCGCCGGAACAAGCGAGCGTGACGAGCAACACTGGACCACCTATACGGCTGCATTGTTGCTCTTCAGTCTGGGCGGACTGATTGTCCTTTATGCCTTGCAGCGGTTCCAGGGAATTCTTCCCTATAATCCCGCTGGCATGACGGCAACGGAACCCGGTCTTGCCTTCAACAGTGCTGTCAGCTTTGTCACCAACACCAACTGGCAGAACTATGGCGGCGAAAGCTCCATGTCCTATCTCGTTCAGATGGCCGGTTTCACCGTTCAGAACTTCGTATCGGCAGCCACAGGTATTGCGATTGCCATCGCCCTCATTCGCGGGTTTGCCCGCACGTCAGGCAGGTCCGTCGGCAATTTCTGGGTCGATCTGACGCGAAGCACGCTCTACATACTGCTCCCCATCTGCATCGTTCTGACGCTTGTCTACGTGTATCTCGGTGTTCCGCAGACACTCGGGACCTATGTGGATGCCACAACGCTCGAAGGCGCAAAGCAGACCATTGCAGTCGGCCCCGTCGCATCCCAGCTGGCGATCAAGATGCTCGGCACGAATGGCGGCGGTTTCTTCAATGCCAACTCGGCCCATCCCTTTGAAAACCCGGACGCCATCTCGAACTTCATCCAGATGGTCTCGATCTTTGCGATCGGTGCCGCGCTGACCAATGTTTTCGGCCGGATGGTTGGAAACCAACGTCAAGGCTGGGCTCTCTTCGCCGCCATGGGGGTTCTTTTCCTGGCCGGTGTCACCGCCTGCTACTGGTCGGAAGCCGCCGGCAATCCGCTGGTGCATGCCCTTGGGATCGATGGCGGCAATATGGAAGGCAAGGAGACCCGCTTCGGCATCGCTTTGTCGGCGCTTTTCGCCGTGATCACAACGGCCGCATCCTGCGGCGCGGTCAATGCCATGCATGACAGTTTCATGGCCATTGGCGGCATGCTGCCCATGATCAACATGATGCTGGGTGAGGTCATCATCGGCGGTGTGGGTGCCGGTCTCTATGGCATTCTGCTCTATGTGGTGATCGCGGTTTTCGTTGCCGGACTGATGGTCGGCCGCACGCCGGAATATCTCGGCAAGAAGATCGAAGCCAAGGAAGTGAAGATGGCCATGCTCGGCGTGCTGTGCCTGCCGCTTGCCATGCTTGGGTTCACGGCGATTGCATGCGTGCTGCCATCGGCTGTCGCTGCGACCGGCAATTCCGGCCCGCACGGCTTCTCCGAAATCCTATATGCCTATACGTCAGCTGCCGCCAACAATGGCTCGGCATTCGGCGGTCTCAGCGGAAACACCACCTGGTATAATCTGACGCTCGCCATCGGCATGCTCATGGGCCGGTTCTTCGTGATCATTCCGGTCATGGCAATTGCCGGGTCGCTGGTCGTCAAGAAGACCGTTCCGGAATCCGCAGGCACCTTCCCAACCCATGGCGGTTTGTTTGTCGGACTTCTCATTGGCGTCATCCTGATCGTCGGCGGTCTCACTTTTTTCCCGGCCCTGGCTGTCGGACCGATTGTCGAGCACCTCGCCATCGGTCTTGGCCAGACCTTCTGATGGAGCCTGTCATGCGTCACGGTTACCTGCAATTCAACGTCCATCCTCGCGCCGGCAAGCTGGCGCGAGGAGCAGCCAAGCGCGTGCGCGCCTCCGACATCATCCTTGGCATGACGCTGGTGATGCTGATCGTCTGGCTTGCGGCATACGCCTGTCTTCACACAGTCACAGCGTCATGATCGCCGCTGTGCCGTTACAAGAATTTCAAAACTGGAGTCTCAAATGAGCCAGTCCAAATCCGCGAGCCTTATGGACTCTCGCATACTCATACCGGCCATCGGAGGAGCTTTCAAAAAGCTTGATCCGCGCAGCCTCATCAAAAACCCCGTCATGTTCGTGGTTGCTGTGGTCTCGTTCCTGACGACGGTGCTGTTCCTCAAGGACCTGGCGACCGGCGGCCGCGATCTCGGATTTTCATTCCAGATCATCGTCTGGCTCTGGTTCACCGTGCTTTTTGCCAATTTTGCCGAAGCCGTCGCCGAAGGCCGCGGCAAGGCACAGGCGGATTCACTGCGCAAGGCGCGCACGGAAACGCAGGCCAAGCTTCTCACCGGCGATGACCGCACCAGCTTCAAACTGGTGCCCGGCACCAAGCTGAAGGTCGGCGATATCGTGCTGGTCGAGGCAGGCGATATTATCCCCTCGGACGGCGAAGTCATCGAAGGCATCGCCTCGGTCAATGAATCTGCCATCACTGGCGAATCCGCTCCGGTCATCCGCGAGTCCGGCGGTGACCGCTCGGCCGTCACCGGCGGAACCCAGGTCCTGTCGGACTGGCTGCGCGTGCGTATCACTGCCGCTGCCGGCTCCACATTCATCGACCGGATGATTGCGCTTGTCGAAGGCGCGGAACGGCAGAAGACACCCAACGAAATTGCGCTCAACATTCTTCTTGCCGGCATGACCCTGATCTTCGTGCTCGCAACGGCAACGATCCCAAGCTTTGCAACCTATGCAGGCGGCGCCATTCCTGTTGTTGTCCTGGTCGCTCTGTTTGTCACGCTTATCCCGACCACGATCGGCGCGCTTCTGTCGGCAATCGGCATTGCGGGCATGGACCGGCTGATCCAGTTCAATGTTCTTGCCATGTCCGGGCGTGCCGTCGAGGCCGCCGGTGACGTCGACACGTTGCTTCTCGACAAGACCGGTACGATCACGTTCGGCAATCGCCAGGCAACAGAATTCAGTCCCGTGACCGGCGTGACCGAGCAGGAACTGGCCGATGCGGCACAGCTTGCCTCCCTGGCCGATGAAACGCCGGAAGGCCGCTCGATCGTCGTATTGGCAAAGGAAAAATATGGCATTCGTGCGCGTGACATGGCGACATTGCATGCCGCGTTCGTGCCGTTCACTGCGCAAAGCCGCATGAGCGGCGTGGATATCGATGGCTCGTCCATCCGCAAGGGAGCTGTCGATGCGGTTCTTGCCTATGTCAATTCCACAACCGTTGCGACGGGAACCGTCCGGGCAAGCGCCGAGCTGGTGCGTGAGCTGCAGTCCATCGCCGATCAGATAGCCAAGGCAGGCGGAACACCGCTTGCAGTGGTACGCGATGGCAAGCTGCTCGGCGTCATTCACCTGAAGGACATCGTCAAGGGTGGGATTCGCGAACGCTTCTCGGAACTGCGCCGCATGGGCATCAAGACTGTGATGATCACGGGTGATAACCCGCTGACAGCAGCGGCAATTGCTGCGGAAGCCGGCGTTGACGATTTCCTCGCTCAAGCCACACCTGAGAACAAGCTCTCGCTCATCCGCGACGAACAGGCCAAGGGCAAGCTCGTGGCAATGTGTGGCGACGGGACCAACGACGCGCCGGCGCTTGCGCAGGCCGACGTCGGTGTGGCTATGAACACCGGCACGGTGGCAGCGCGTGAAGCGGGCAACATGGTCGATCTCGACAGCGATCCGACCAAGCTCATTGAAATCGTCGGCATCGGCAAGCAACTGCTGATGACGCGCGGTGCACTGACGACGTTCTCGATCGCCAACGATATCGCCAAATACTTCGCCATTATTCCTGCAATGTTTCTGGCGTTCTACCCGCAGCTCGCCGCGCTCAACATCATGGGTTTGCAGACACCGCAAAGCGCCATTCTGTCGGCAATCATCTTCAATGCCCTGATCATCGTTGCGCTCATTCCGCTGTCGCTCAAAGGCGTCAAGTACCGGGCGGTCGGTGCAGGGGCTCTCTTGAGCCGCAACCTTCTGATTTACGGCCTGGGCGGTGTCATCGTGCCATTCATCGGCATCAAAGCGATCGACATGGTCATCACCAGCCTCGGGCTCGCATAAAGGATCATTCCAATGTTAAAACAACTCAAACCCGCGATTGTCATGGTTATCGCCCTCACAGTGATCACGGGTCTCATCTATCCCCTGGGTATGACCGGGCTCTCGCAGCTGCTGTTTCCGCACCAGGCCAATGGCAGTCTGATCGAGAAGAACGGAACTGTCATCGGGTCCGAACTGATCGGCCAGGCATTTGCCTCTGACAAGTACTTTCATGGCAGGCCATCGGCCGCCGGTGATGGATACAATGCGAGTTCTTCCGGCGGTTCAAATCTCGGCCCGACAAATCCGAAACTGATCGACCGCATCAAGACCGATACGGCAGCATTGAAGGAAACGAATAGCGCTGCTCCTGTGCCAATTGATCTGGTAACCACTTCGGGCAGCGGTCTAGACCCACATCTTTCTCCGGCTGCGGCTCACTACCAGATTCCGCGCGTAGCAAAAGCCAGAGGTGTTGACGAGGCACGCATTCGCCAGCTGGTGGATCAGAACATACAGGCGCGCGAGCTTGGATTCATGGGTGAGCCGGTTATCAATGTGCTGGCGTTGAATCAGGCACTCGACGGTCTGAAATAAGCCGGTTAGCCTGAAATGCCGGGAACGTGCGATGCGGGTTCCCGGTATTTTCGAAGGGGTCATGACACATGCCTGATGACGGCCGCGACACTGAACGAAGACCATCGCCCGAGGCGCTGCTGGAAAATGCCGAGCGAGAGACCCGCGGTCGATTGAAGATTTTTTTGGGGGCAGCGCCGGGGGTCGGAAAGACCTACGAGATGCTGATGTCCGGACGGGCGGCGATTGCCGAGGGCATCGATGTTGTTATCGGTGTGGTCGAGACACATGGGCGCAAGGAAACGGAAGCCCTTGTCAAAGGTTTCGAGGTCCTCCCCAAAGCCCGTATCAACTACAAGGACCACCAGCTTGAAGAGATGGACATTGACGCGATCCTGGCGCGCCGTCCGGCTCTTGTCCTCGTGGACGAATTGGCACACACGAATGCGCCTGGTTCACGCCATCCGAAGCGGTACCTGGATGTCCAGGAGATTTTAAGACACGACATTGATGTTTACTCCACCCTCAACATTCAGCATGTGGAAAGTCTGAATGATGTCGTGGCCCAGATCACCCATGTGCGTGTGCGGGAAACCGTGCCTGATTCCGTCATCGACGAGGCGGACGACGTTGAAATCATCGATCTCACGCCGGCAGATCTGATCAAGCGCCTGCATGAAGGCAAAGTATATGTTCCCGACACCGCCAAACGGGCGATAGAGAACTATTTCTCTCCGGGGAACCTGACGGCACTGCGCGAGCTCGCCTTGCGCCGCACGGCGCAGCGGGTCGACGATCAGCTTCTCTCGCATATGCAGGCGAACGCGATATCGGGACCCTGGGCTGCCGGCGATCGCGTCGTCGTGTGCATCGATGATCATCAGGGAGGAACCTCCCTTGTCCGCTATGCCCGGCGTCTCGCTGACCGCTTGCGTGCGCCGTGGACGGCACTCTATGTGGAAACGCCCGGATCAACGCGGCTCTCGGAAGACGACAAGGATCGCATTGCCTCCACCTTGCGGCTGGCAAGCCAATTGGGGGGAGATGCGATCACGACGCCCGGACGCGATCCCGCCGAAGAGATTGCCCGCTATGCACGGGAGAACAACGTCACGCACATTGTGACGGGCAAGCCGACAAAGCCGCGCTGGCGTGAGTTCTTCGAAGGGTCGGTGTCGCATGATCTTATTCGGCACGCCGGGAATATCAGTGTGCATGTGATTTCCGGAAACGAGCAGAACGGCGAACCGGCCCGTCAGAAAGCGCCGGAAATTCCGGAAGGGCGTTTCCAGATCAAGGCCTATCTTCTGAGCACAGCATATGTCGCCGGAGCGCTTGCGGTGGGGCTGCTGATCTCGCGCGTGCTGGATGTGCGCAATATCGCCCTGGTCTTCCTGATGGCCGTACTTGCTTCGGCGGTGACGGTTGGACTCTGGCCGGCCCTGTTTGCGTCGGTGCTAAGCGCGGTTGTGCTGAACTTCTTCTTCCTTGATCCCCTTTACACCCTGGTCATCAGCGACCCGGAAAGTGTGATTGCGCTTGGCTTCTTTTTTGGTGTTGCGGTGATCGCCAGCAATTTGACGGCCAGGGTGCAGCGGCAGGCCGCGGCAGCGCGGCAACGGGCCAGAACAACGGAAGATCTCTATCTCTTCAGCAAGAAGCTGGCGGGAACGAGCACGCTCGATGATGTCCTGTGGGCCACAGCCTTTCAGATCGCATCCATGTTGAAACTGCGGGTCGTGCTTCTCCTGCCGGAAAAGGGTTCGATTGAAGTGAAGGCCGGTTATCCGCCCGACGATACATTGGATGACGCCGACATCGCGGCGGCGCGGTGGGCGTGGGAAAACAACCGGGCCGCGGGAAGGGGAGCCGATACCCTGCCGGGCGCAAAACGGCTCTATCTGCCCTTGCGAACGGGACGCATGGCCGTTGGTGTCATCGGTCTCGACAGCGACAAGAAGGGGCCTTTGCTGACGCCTGAACAGCAGCGCCTGCTTGACGCCCTGGCCGACCAGGCGGCGGTTGGCATTGAGCGAACACAACTGGCGGCTGATGTGGACAAGGCAAAGCTGGCGGCGGAAGCGGACCGTCTCCGCTCAGCCCTGCTGACGTCTATCTCGCATGATCTGAAGACTCCATTGGCTGCCATTATGGGTGCCGCCGGCACCTTGAAGGAATTCTCTCCCGTGCTTGCTGCTGCTGAACGTTCCGATCTTCTCTCGACAGTCATCGACGAATCCGAGCGTCTCAATCGCTTTATTGCCAATCTGCTCGACATGACCCGGATTGAGTCCGGGGCAATGGAACCGAACTTTGCCTATCACTATGCCGGGGACATTGTCGGTTCGGCTCTGAGCCGGGCAAAGAAGATCATCGGAACCCATAAGATCGATATCTCGATACCGGATGACTTGCCGATGCTGAGGATTGACCCGGTCCTGTTTGAGCAGGTGCTTTTCAATCTGCTGGACAATGCCGCGAAATATGCCCCCGATGGTTCGGCTCTGCGGATACAAGCCTGGTCGGATGACGGATCGGTCATCCTTCAGGTGATGGACGAAGGTCCGGGAATTCCCGTTGAGGATCTCGAAAGGGTCTTCGACAGTTTCTACAGGGTGAGCAAGGGTGATCAGGTCAAGGCGGGAACTGGATTGGGGCTTTCCATTTCCCGCGGATTCATTGAGGCAATGGGCGGCACAATCACGGCGGAACAAAGAACAGATCGGTCAGGAGCAGTTTTCACCATCAGAATGCCGGCTTCCCGGACCGTTCCCAGCATGGATGCCAGGCCGTGACAAATTCCAGCGTCAGGATCCTTGTCGTGGACGATGAGCAACCCATTCGGAAACTGTTGCGGGTCGGCCTTGGTACGCAGGGTTACAATGTCCTGGAGGCGGGGAATGCCACCAGCGCGGCCGAGCAGATGGAAGCCCATCAGCCCGACCTGATTTTGCTCGACCTCGGTCTTCCCGATGTTTCTGGTCTCGATCTTCTGCGCCGGTGGCGCGAGGAGGGCTCGGATATTCCGGTGGTCATACTGTCAAGCCGTACCGATGAACGGGGTATAGTGGAGGCGCTGGAGCTTGGAGCCGATGATTATGTCGTCAAGCCGTTTGGAATGAACGAGCTGGTCGCACGCATTCGGGTTGCCCTGCGGCATCGCCTGCAGCAGCAGGGGGAGTTGCCGGTTTTCGAAACCGGCGGTCTGTCCGTCGATCTGGTGAAGCGGATTGTGAAGGTCGACGGCAGTGAAGCGAAGCTGTCGCCGAAGGAATACGATATCCTCCGCGTTCTGGTGCAGCACGCCGGCAAGGTGCTTACGCACCGCTTTCTCCTGTCACAGGTGTGGGGTGGCTCTGCGGATGTCCAGTATCTGCGCGTCTACATCCGACAACTCCGGCAGAAAATTGAGCAACTGCCGGATCAGCCGCGATACATCGTGACGGAGACCGGCGTGGGGTATCGTCTGAAAGAAGCTGACTAGGATTGCCGCGTGCTTGTACGCAGGGATTTGCAATTGGAAATGAGAATGAAATTGGCTGATTATCTCAATCTTGATGATGTGATGTATGATTTGGAGGTGTCATCCAAGACGCAGGCACTGCATGCCATGGCGGATGTTGTGAGCAGGGATGCGGGAGTTCCGGCGGCGGCTCTCTTGGCTGCGCTGCAAAAGCGCGAGCGCCTTGGTTCCACCGGCATCGGACAGGGCGTTGCTATTCCGCACACGCGGATGGAAGGGATCGATAAGCCAAGAGCCTGCCTGGCAAGGCTGAAGAAGGCCGTCGAGTTCGATGCCATTGATGATCTGCCGGTGGATGTCATTCTCATGCTGATCACGCCTGACGCTGAAGCAAACAGGCACTTGAATGTGTTGGCGCATTTTACGCGAAAACTGAGAGTTCCCGGGGTGCTCGAACAAATGCGAGCCGCCGGGGATGCAAGGACGCTTTGCGCGTGTCTGACAGATATAGCGTGACATCCGCTGTGTCCCGTGCGCAACAGACGGCCTCAGCATACGCCATATTCTGTGTCGTTGCCGACTGGAATTCCACCGCGCGTTCGCAGTATTCATATCAAAAAGTATAAGGAACCGATGTCGCCGGTCAGTGTTCAAGTCGAACATCGGCGTTTCATGCGGGGCCTAAAAATTATATGAGATTTTTATATTCTGGGTATGGTGCTGCAATGGATTTCATATGTTGAATTCATTATTTTAAACAGGGACATGAACCAGATATAGTTGAATAGAATGCGCGATCTTACCTACGTTCTGGCTATCATTGCCATCATGCTTCTTGCGTGTCAGGCCAAGCCAAGGTCTGGAATATCACCGCTTCGGACGGCAAAGGTCAGACTCAGCGATGCGGATGTGGCGGTTCTCGTTTTCACGCTCACCCTGGCCGTGCTCATCGTTGCCATGGCTGTTTCAATCTGAACGCCTGGCAGCTACCTGAATAGGTACAAGTACGGATACATTGTCATGTGAGTCTGTGATCGTGTGGCGGGGTATTCTCCGCCTGCTCGACGGCAAGGTTTCGGTTTGCCCATTGCTGCTGCCGCCAGACAAGGTCACGTTTTGATGCGCTATCCAGTCTACCTCGTTGACGATGATGCTGCCGTCCGGGAGGGGCTCTGTCTGCTCTTCGAGGCCTACAGGATCAATGTCATTGCTTTTGATGGCCCGTTGACCTTTCTTCGTGAGGTCAGCCTGTTGCCACCCGGATGCCTGCTTCTGGATTTGCAGATGCCGGAGCTGAACGGGCTGGAATTGCAGAAGGAACTGATCGGCAAAGGCATTGACTGGCCTATCATCATTGTTACCGGCTATGGAGATCTGAGGAGTTGCCGCACGGCGTTTCAATCGCGTGTCGTTGATTTCCTGGCCAAGCCTGTCGATCCGGAGCAGCTTTTTGAAGCGCTCAGGAAAGCTGAAGTGCTTCTCGAAATTGTTTTGGAAAAGCGAGAGGCCGAAACGTTGTTCGCGTCATTGACCCCGCGCGAAAATGAAATCATCAATCTCGTCTGCCGGGGATGGGGTTCGAAGGAAATTGCAACGTCATTGAACATCTCATTGCGGACGGTCGATGCGCACCGGGCCAATATTTCCGAGAAACTGGGCACGACATCCGTGGCTGAATTTGTGCAGATGAAAATGAGGGTTCAGTAGGGCATCGAGGCGCTTTGTTCTTTATCCGGCATATCGCTTGTTGGCGCGGGCGGTGAAATGCTTGATGTCATGTTCCCGTTGCATTCCGTTGGTTGCGTCGGAGGCGACTAGCGGTATGCAAGGTGCTGTTGCTGGACGAGTCTCCGCTTTTGGCAGCGTAATCGTGAAGACCGCGCCATCTTTGTTCGAAGCGGTGAGCAGCCCGCCGACGCGTTGCACTATTCTTTGGGACAACGAGAGACCCAATCCCATTCCGCTGCTCTTGGTTGTGAAGAAGGGCTGAAAGAGCTGTGCAAGTGTATCCGGGCTCAAACCGGGCCCGTTGTCTGACACTTGGATGATATTCACGGTGTGATCTGCGATGGTGTGGATGGTTATACGCTTTTGCGGCTGCTCCGATGTGCCGAGTGCTTCAATCGAGTTGCGGACCAGATTGTGGACGACTTGTTCAAGCTCTACCCGATTGATGTTTGCAACGGGCGAAGGCTCTGCAAGACAAAGCACCAACGAAACGTTCCTTTGTTTGATCTCCAAATTGAGAATCTCGACAATCTCCAGGATCGCGCTGTTAAGCGTCGTGATTTCAGGGGCTGCGGCTGTATTTGCAATGTAATCACGGATCCTTCCGAGTATTCGGCCGGCTCTTCTTGCATCCCGGACGTTGGCATCCATTGCCTGTTTCAAGAGGCCGGTGCGGGGGGCTTTTTCCTCGAGTACCTTGAGGCTCGCCTGGCTTTGGCTGAGCAGTGATGTGAGAGGTTGCGCCAGTTCGTGGATAATGCCGGCTGCAAGCTCCCCGATGGCATTGACGCGTGCCGCATGCTCCAGCCGGTTCTCCTTTTCCAGTCTCGCGGCACGCCCCAGTGCTTCTTCCTCCGATTGCCGCAGGCGCTGGGAGAGCCGGCGTTGGTGCAGGGTATGATAGGCTGCCGCGACCGCTGCGGCGGAAAGACAGCAATATGCTGCAAGTCCCATCGGATTAAACAATTCACTCAGATCAACAGTTTCGCTTATGCGAAACACCGTCCCTTCGGGGAAGTTGGTGAGGTCCTCCGATGCGGTTTTGTGCAGACTGGAAACGATTGTTTTTTCGAGCCGAAGCCAGGGGGAGAAAAACGAATCCTGTTCGTCATTCAGTAGGATGGCAGGGACGCCGCCAATGATCCACTCGACCTCCGGTGAGCCGGACAGCAGGAGTGGCTTGATCATTTGTGCTACATCCAGAAGCATGACAATAGCGTAATGTGCATTGCCATTTTCAACATGCGCTGTTGTGAAATAACGCCCGGGAAAGCGTGGATCAGCGAATCCGCGGATCATACCACGGGGCTGGTTAATGACGGTTGGGAGCACTGCAGGTATTGCCGCAACGTCAGTGGTCGAGGGAAAACTGGCCATGAGGGTAGCGTGAGAGGGGTGATCGCCTTTGGGGAGCTCGTACAAATGGATCAGGTGTATGCGAGGGCAAGCGTCCATTATATGCTGAACCAGCGAGCTGAATACCTTCATGGATTCAACACCGGATACGGTTGAAAAACCCTCCAGGGATTTGACGAAAGCAAAATTCTGGGCAATGCGGCGATCAACACTGGTTGTGATCTCATTGGCCTTTGCCGCGAACATGTCCGACTTGTCCCGAAAAATCGTGACGGCCGACACGGAAACATACACCAGCAGGGCAATGCACCAGATGGATACCGCAATTATCAGGGAAGGCTTCAGGTCTTTCTGCATGTCTCTGCAACTTATAAATTTGTTTATGTATGAAATATATTGCGTGCGGATTTCTGGTTATCTCAGAAGCCCAGAACGAAAATACGGTTCATGCGTTTTTCAGAGCATAAAACCGTCACCAGCCTAAATAATATTGCCTGCCGATATTAGGTGCTTCCCGATTGTGAAAGCCCGGCATCGTAATAAGGTAACTTATCTCTAGACGTATTTCAATGATGTTGACGAGCCGCAGTATTGGCCACATCAGCACCGGCATCAACAACGCTCGGATACTGTAAAGAATTGCGCAGGGGCCGGGCATTGTCCCGGCCCCGTCGCTTAACGATCTTATTCGTCGATGTCGACATCTTCAAACAGATTGCCGCCGAATGGATCAACGCGGAAATCCTTCACCTTGGCGCTAATCGGTTGCTGGACGATCTGATGGGCAATCGTCAGCCAGGGTGCCTGCTCCTTGAACACGACCTGAGCCTGTTCATACAGCTTTGTTCTCTCAGCCTGGTCCGTGGTCAGTTTGGCTGCCTGGATCAGTTTTTCAAAGTCTTCGTTGCACCAGTTGGCGCGATTGCCGCTGCCAATAGCCTGGCAGCCCAGAAGGGCCGCCAGAAAATTGTCCGGATCGGCAATGCCGCCCGTCCATCCGAGAATGACTGCGCCGTCCCGGTCTTTTTCCAGTGACCGCTTCAGGTACTCGGTCCAGTCATAGGAAACGATTTCAGCCTTGATGCCAACTTTTGCCAGGTCAGACTGCATCATTTCGGCGGTCCGGCGCGCATTGGGCATGTAGGGACGCTGAACCGGCATGGCCCAGATTTTCATCGAAAGATCTTTGACGCCAGCCTCTGCGAGCAGTTTCTGCGACTGCGCGGGATCATAGGCATCGTCCTTGACGGCTGCATTGTATGACCAGACACCCGGCGGAATGGCGTTGACGGCAACCATGCCGGTCGAGCCGTAGACCGCGTCGATGATCGCCTGCTTGTTGACGGCCATGTTGATGGCCTTGCGCACGCGCACATCGTTAAAAGGTGCGACCAGCGTGTTGTAAGCCATGAACGCAATGTTCAAGCCTTCCTTTTGCAGGAGGTTGATCGCCGGGTCGGTTTTCATCTCAGCCAGATCGGCCGGGTTCGGGTAAGCCATGACATGGCATTCGCCAGCCTTGAGCTTCTGGTACCGGACAGAGGCATCCGGGGTTACGGCGATGATCAGATTATCGATCTTCTGCTTCCCGCCCCAGTAATCGGGATTAGCCGTATAGCGAACGGCCGTGTCCGGCTGATAATCGACAAACTGGTAGGGACCGGTTCCAATAGGTAACAGGCCAAATTCGTCCTGCTTGCCCTCGGCCAAAAGCTTGTCCGCATATTCCTTGGATTGAATGACTGCGAATGTGAGGGAAAGGGAAGCGAGCATCGTGGCTTCCGGACGGGTAAGGACGAACTTGACGGTATGCTCGTCGATTTTTTCGATTTTGCCGATGAGGCTCGGGAACGAATAGGAATTGTATTGCGGCCAGACTCCCTTACCATTGTAGGGATTGGCCTTGTTCCCCTGACGGTCGAACGTAAAGATGACGTCATCCGCATTGAAATCGCGCGTCGGGGTAAAGTAGCTTGTTGTCTGGAATTTCACGCCCTTGCGCAGGTGAAACGTATATTCTTTCCCGTCGGCGGAAATATCCCAGCTTTCGGCGAGGCCCGGCTCCAGTTCGGTCGAACCGCGTTTGATCTTGATGAGGCCATTGGAAACATTGCGTGCGGAGGCGTCATATGTCGCACCCGATGTGGTGCTCGCAGCGTCAAAGCCGTCTGGTGCGGCTTCCGAGCAATAAATCAATGTCTTTGCGGAAGCGACAGCCATGGTTGTTCCGCTCAATCCGAGGGCAAGGATAGTCGCTGAAAGAATTTTCTCGGGAAGTTTCATGTCGTCCTGTCTTTTCTGGGAATCAACGTATCACATGGATGGGATCGGAATTTATCGGCGAGGGCTCAGGGCAATGCAATACAAATATGTCACCTAAACGCTTGTCCTGAAAAGTGGAATCATCGAAACCAGCATCTTTGATCAGAGGCAGAGAACGCAATGGACATTGTTGAACGATTTCTCAACTACACACGCATCAATACCACGACGGTCCCCGGCGCAGGTCATTTGCCTTCGAGTGCCGGTCAATCAGTATTGGCGCGCTTGCTGGCCGGAGAGTTGCGTGACCTGGGGCTGGATGTCGAGGAACGGGAGCATTCGATCGTGGTGGGGACACTGCCGAGCAATGCAACCGACAAGAATCGCACGATTCCAACAGTGGCGTGGGTCGCCCATCTCGACACCAGCAGCGAGTACAATACGGATACCAAAGCCCAGATCGTGCAGTATCAAGGCGGCGATATCGTCTTGAACGAACAGCTTCAGGTCGTTATGCGCCCGGGCGATTTTCCCGAGCTGGCGCGTTATGCCGGTGACCGGATCATCGTTACCGATGGAACAAGCTTGCTCGGCGCGGATAATAAGTCAGCCATAGCCGAGATCATGCATGCGATGCAGACGCTTCAGTCGAACCCTGTGATTGAACATGGCGAGGTGAAGGTCGTGTTTGTCCCGGATGAGGAAATTGGCCTTCTGGGAGCCAAGGCGCTGGATGTCAAAACCCTCAATGCCGATTTCGCCTACACGCTGGATTGCTGTGAGATTGGCGAGATCGTGCACGAGAACTGGAATGCGGGTGAGTTCCACATCACCTTCCACGGGCAGACCGCGCACCCGATGTCGGCCAAGGGCAAGCTGCGCAATGCCGTGCTCTTTGCCCAGCAATTCATCGCCATGCTGCCGGCAGGTGAAAGACCGGAATATACGGAAAACCGCGAAGGCTACTACTGGGTCAAATCCATCCATGGCACGGTTGCCGAGACACGGATCGTTCTCGACATCCGCGATTTTACCCAGGCGGGATTCGACCACCGGCGCCACTTTGTCGAGACCGTCGTCGAGAGTTTTAATCAACTCCACGGTGCCCAGACTGTAACGGCAGCATATCAGCCAATGTATCGCAACGTCGCCGACAGTTTGCAGGGTCCCAATCATTATCCGGTACAGCTGGCGCTAGAGGCGATGCGGGCGATTGGCGTATCGCCGAAGTCGATCCCCATGCGCGGCGGCTATGACGGCGCGGTGCTGTCGGAAAAGGGCCTGCCTTGCCCCAATCTGTTTTGCGGCGCCCATAATTTTCATTCGATCTACGAATTTCTGCCGGTGCGTTCGCTCGAAAAGGCCTCCGAGATGGTGGTCGAAATCCTGCAACGCGCTGCGCGTGCGCCGCAGGATTGACCCTGGTCATTCAGACCAGGCGTGTGATGTGGTGAGGTTGCCATGAAAAACGAAAGTACAGCATCTGAAAGAGCAGTGTTGTGACGAAGGTCGTGGCATAGGCAATCCATATTCCAGTCAGCCCGATCTTGGCATTCATGAAGTAGGCCAGCGGTATTTCCACTGCCAGGATGGCGAGAATTGACAGGCCAGCCGGATTGAGCACAGTACCGCTGCCGCGCATTACGCCGGTCAGGACACTGGACGCTCCGGCCGCCAAAAGACTCCAGAGCACAATATGCAGAAGCTGTATTGCTGTAGCGGCGACCTCACTATCGGTTATGAACAAGCCGACAATCGGGTTGGCAAACGCATAAGCGAAGATGACGAAGCCACCCGTTGTGACGACATTCAGCCATAGGCCGGTGTGCAGGATTTTGCCGATCCTGTCTGCCCGGCCTGCACCGATGGCGTGGGCGGTCAAAATCGACGTTGTGATGCCAAGCGACATTACTGGAAGCTGTACCCAGTGCATCGCCTGATTGATTGCCCCGTAGGCTGCTGTTGCATTGGCGCCATGCCGGTTTACCAATCCAAGCAGGACCATCTCAGCTACCGCCATCGTCAGCATCTGCACAGCCATTGGAAGACCTATGCGCAAGATGGCTTTGGCAAGATGGAGATTGATCCGCATCTGGAAAAGCTTTCGGAAATCCGGCGCAAGAGGGTGATTTTTGCGTCGCCAATGCCCAGCAAGCCACAGCATCGCAATGATGGCGCCGACAAAAGCTGAGATGGGTGCGCTGGCTACACCAAGGGACGGTATGCCAAACCAGCCACGAATGAATGCGGGGGTGCAGACAAGAGAAGCGACTGTAGCGATTGAGAGAGCTAGTAACGGTGTCACTGCGTCGGATACGCCACGGCTCATCGACGTTGTCAGCCAAAGCGCAAAGATGATCGGCATCCCTGCCAGCATTGTGCGCGCATAAATCGTGGCATCGGCTTGGATGTCTGCGGGTGTCCCAAGCATCAATATGATTTTTTGCGCAAACAAGCTTCCTACTATGCTGACGATGAAACCCGTAAGGATCATCATTCCCAAAGCTGTGCCCGCCACAGTCCGGACCTTCCCGCGGTCGCCGCTACCCCAGGCTTGACCGATGAGAACTGTCGCACCACTGCTCAGGCCGATAACGATTGAGAACAACAACAGGACGATCGGAAAGAATGCCGATGCAGCTGCAATCGCTTTGACGCCGAGAAACTGGCCCAGAAAGATTCCGTCAATCGTGCCTGATGCCGCCTGCAATACATTGGTCAGCATCATCGGCAGGAGGATGGCAATGAATGTGCGCCATAGGGGCCGTGTAGCTCTTGGCGCGATACTCTGTTGGGTCATGTCAAGTGTCAGGCACAAGCCTGCCCTTCGGGAGCGGCATTTCGCTCCAGTTCTGATAGGTTGGATAGTCGTATATTTTGTCGAAGTGCGCCTTCCCGCCCGGAAAGTGGTGCTTACTGTCTGCCGTATGCCAGCTTTATCGCATACTGGCGCACGTCGGTTGGCCATTCGCTGACCCTTTCGACAAAAGCGGTCTGGTTGCCGGCAAACAAAGCCCGGATTGCGTCTTCAAAGCCGGGCATATTGCCCGCCATTGCCAATGCGAAATGGTAGGCTGCTTCCTGGGCGGCACGGGTTTTGGTTTCACTGCCGCCCGCCTTTCTGGCTTCGTCGATCAACCGCCTGAGCGCAACGGATGCACCCCCGCTTTGCTCGGCAAGCCACTCCCAATGCCGCGGCAGAAGTGTGACTTCCCGGGCAATGACGCCGAGTTTTGGCCGTCCTCGCCCACGCGGTGCAGGTGTGGGCAGGCCGTCCTCGGGTTCCCGCGACGCTTGGCTTGCATTTTGCCAACCGTCATCATCCTTCGACGACTGCAACAACCGTGCGATGATGTCGGTCTTTGTACCGCGCAGATCGAGATCCACGACGCGGCCAGTCATGTCGTCAAAGACGAGGAGAGATCCGGAAGTGTCGCTTTCTTCGGAAGTATTCTTTACGGCCAAGGCCACTTCGACCAGGGGGCCGGACAAGAGAAGGTGTGTGCCGTCGAAAGCGGTGCAGGGTCGGGAAAGATGGTCGGTCATGACAGGTACTCGATTGGAATTTTGATTTATATCCGGGTTTTAAAATGAGAAGTCAATATCACCCGGGTAATAAATTGACGAAATTCGGATTGACTGCTATGGGGGCTTTGACTTGAAAACTCTTGTGAACGGAATGACAGATGAAGACCGAGGACAAAAAGGCGGCGATCGCGGCCTATAAGGAAAGAAAAGCGATCATCGGCATTTATGCCGTCCGCTGCCTCGCGTCGGGCAAAATCTGGATTGGCCAAAGCACCAACCTTGATACGATCCAGAACCGCCTGTGGTTTACACTTCGTCTTGGCAATCATCCGTGCCGGGACCTGCAGCAGGCCTGGAACCATGGGACATCGGGCGATTTCGTGTTCGAGGAACTCGAGCGAATGGAGGACGAGAAACTGGCCTATGTCCGTCAGGCCCGTCTCAAGGAGCGTGTTGCATATTGGCGTTCTTCGCTTGGCGGCGCTGCCATTTAACCGGCAGCAGGGCCTGCCGAAATCGCCAAACCAAACGTGTGAATTCTTACCGGGCATGCCAGACTGTCACAATGTTTGCGCTCGCACATGGTGGAACCCGCAACGTTCCTCATGTGAGATTTTGAATGGCTCAAACAGATATTCTTCGGTTCTTCAGTGCCTGGCTGCGCGCACCCCTGCGCGTCGCATCGGTAACACCATCCAGCAACAGTCTGTCGGCTTTGATGACCGAGCACATATCGCCGTGTCACGGCCCTGTTCTGGAGCTTGGCCCTGGGACGGGCGTGTTCACATCGGCCCTGCTGAAACGCGGCATTGCAGAGCGCGACATCACGCTGATTGAGTATGGGCCGGAGTTCGTGCCTCTCCTCAAGGTGAGATTTCCCGATACCAAACTCTACCAGATGGATGCGCAGCATATCGGGGAGCGCGGTCTCTTTGAAGGCGCGGTTTTCGGCAATGTCATCAGTGGATTGCCGCTTCTGTCGATGAAACCCGCCATAGTCCTGGCGATCCTTGCAGGATGTTTTTCCCGGTTGCGCCGGGATGGAGGATTTTACCAGTTTACCTACGGACCCAAATGCCCGGTGTCACCCCTGCTCCTGCACAAGCTCGACCTCAAGGCAGAGAAGACCGGCTGGACGTTCCGCAATTTCCCGCCGGCTTCGGTCTACCGCATCACCCGCCATCAGGTTCCCTCGCTCGGGAATGCGCGCTGATGGATTCTCCGCTTTATGCATCGCTGCTGGACATGGGATTACTTGGCATTGTCGCTCTTGCCTTCGCGGAGAAGCTGATCCCGGTTCTTCCGTCTTATCTCATGCTGGTGTTTCTCGGTGCGACATATGTGTCGGGCGTCCCGGAACTGATTGTTCTCGTGCTCGCCACCGTGTGCGGGTCCACGCTGGGTGCCCTGTTCTGGTATGGCATTGGCCGGTTGGCGGGAAAGGAACGAACGGATGCGCTTGTCGCCCGTTTCGGCCGCTATATTTTCCTGCCGGTCACCCGGTACCGCGCCATGGCCAACGCTTACGAGACAAATCAGTTCTGGGTTACGCTCGTCGCCCAGACCATTCCGACCATCCGGATATTCCTGGCAATGCCAGCTGGTGTCTTGCGATTGAAATTGCAAGGCTTTCTGCCGGCAACCATTCTCGGCATCTTTGTCTGGAATACGCCCTTGGTCGGTCTCGGCTTCCTGTTGCGTCAATCGGAACGTGATCCGCTGCAGATGGGAATAGCTGTTGTTGGCGCTATTCTTCTGGGTGAACTGGCCGTTGGATTGATCTTTCGCCGTGTGCGTGGATGAGGTGGCACCTTCCGCATGCAAGGACGTGGCGATAAAGTCGGGTGAATCGGGGGCGGAGTGGCAGATGCGCATATTGCTGGTCGAGGACGAACCGCAACTGGTCGCGGCGCTGAGAGCAGCGTTTGCGCGCCACAATCTGGTGATGGACCATGTCGGCAGTCTCTTTGATGCCGAGCTCATTCTCAATGACGGAGTCTACGACGCGCTGCTGCTCGATCGCCAACTTCCGGATGGTGACGGATTGAGCCTCATTCCAAAATTGCGCAGCAATGGCCTTACCCTGCCGATTATTGTGTTGACGGCGAAGGGGCGGGTACCAGAGCGTATCAGCGGCCTCGAGACCGGTGCCGATGATTACATGGCCAAACCATTCGACTTCGACGAGCTTCTGGCTCGGCTGCGGGCGGTTCTGCGCCGTCCGGGGCTGGCGCACTCGCAAATCATCACCGTCGGGCGATTGAGCTTCGACATGGCCTATCGCGATGTTCTCGTCGGCAATTGCCGGCTCGAGATGCCGCGGCGCGAAATGCTGGTACTTGAAAGCCTGGTGCGCCGCGTCGGCCGCATGGTTCCGCGGCCCGCGCTGATGGAAGCTGTTTTCGGCTTTGACGATGAGATTCAGTCGAACGCGCTCGATTCCCACGTCTCAAGACTTCGCCGCAAACTGGCCGATGCGAAGGCCGGGGTTGTGATCAATGTCATTCGCGGGGTGGGTTATCTCCTGCGGGAAGAGTCATGACGGAGCAGCCCCCGCAATCCCTCAGGCGGCGATTGTTCTGGCGGTTGCTGGCGGTTCAGTCCGTTGTGCTCATTCTTGTCATCGCAGTGCTTTTCGGTTCCGGGCAGTTGTTCGACTTCCGTTCGACGGAAAATACCGTTGAAATTCTCGAAGCGGGCATTGGAAGAGACCCGCACGGTGGTCTGATACTGAAGGATACGGATGCAATAAGGGCGTTGCGAAAAGATGTGCCGGACCTTTGGTACATCATTCGGGATGCGCAGGGGCATCAACTGACGGAAGGCGATATCCCAGAGGAATATGCTGGCATAGGAAATGCTCTGGACCGGATTGGCCAGGCTCGTTTCGGTTGGAATATCGGTGACCGGGAGAGGCCGACGGCCCGAATGCGCTGGGTCGAGACCGACGCTGGCCGTGTACAGATACTGACAGGGTCATCCGCACTTGCGCCGTTCTTCATGGTGTTCCTGGGAATTTCACTGATCCTGCTGAAACTTGTCGTTCCGATACTCGGGATCATTGCGCTCGGTGCTTTCGTGGCAACGCCAATCGTCGTGCGGCGATCACTGCGGGGATTGGAACAGGCTGCCGCGCAAGCGGATTCAATCGATATCGAAAAACGCGGGGTTCGATTGACGTCGACTGGCATGCCCTCGGAAGTCACGCCTTTTGTGCGCGCGGTCAATGGAGCGCTGGGTCGTCTGGACGAAGGCTATGACCGCCAGGAGCGTTTTCTCGCCGATGCCGCCCACGAACTGCGCACGCCCATAGCGATCCTCAAGACGAGGGTCGCTTCGTTGCCGCAAGGCATGACCAAATCTCTTCTGACAGAGGATACCGCAAGACTGGCGGTTCTGGCGGAACAAATGCTTGACCTGCAGCGGCTGAAGCAGGACGTGCGCCATTTCACCGATGTTGATCTCACCCAGCTCGCGGAGCGCGTCGTTCTCGATATGGGGCCTTTGGCGTTCACCGCGGGGTATGAAGTCGGTTTTGAAGCTGCCGCCGCCAATGCGGTCGTGCAGGGCGATCCCGTTGCCTTGGAAAGAGTGATGACCAATCTCGTTCAGAACGCCATCGATCACGGCGGTCGAACAGGCACCATCGCGGTGATTGTCGGGCAAAACTGGATCGAGGTTGCGGATGAAGGGCAGGGCGTTCCCGCTGAACTTCGCGAGCGCGTGTTCGAGCCGTTTTTCAAACGGCATCAGGGCACCAAAGGCTCCGGCCTCGGTCTCAAGCTGGTCCAGGAAATCATGGAACTGCATGGCGGGAATATTACCATTGTGCAGAGACCGCTTGGCGCCTGCTTCCGTGTCGAATTTGCGCCTTCCACTACCGATTCCGGCCAGCCAGCAGAATGACTGGCAGGAGATTGTGCTGAATTGTGCCCTTTTCCGGCGCTCTTCAACGATAGATTGCGTGCCGGGACGCAACCGTAATTTCGTTGCAATGAAAGGTGATTATGATTGTGGTGTCAGTAAGCAGAAATTCAAGAAACGGGAATACGCATGGACGGAACAATCCAGCCAGTGTTCATGGCTGCACTGCCACTCATCGTGGGGATGGGAGCGGTTCTGATTGGCATTGTGGCCATGATAGGCAGTTGCCGATTTAAGGTGAGTACGGAGCGTTCAGCGCTCGTCGCGCTTCTGGCGTTGTTAGGTCTGTTCGCCGTTTTCTATTGGTTTGTCGGCGCGCAGATGCCTGTCATACTCGTGCTTGGCGTGGTGGGGCTGGGTTTTGCGGCTGCGCTCGTCATCAAACGCGTCTGTACCGAAACCAAAAGGCATAGGACTGAAGGAATATGAAATCCTTCCCTTTTGGGATGAAACCTACAACCGCAGCGCTTGACGCAGCGGCGCATTGCCAGCAGCCCTGTAGTCAAGATCTTCTTCGATATGATCGATATGGTGGAGGATCGTGCTGGCGGCTTTTTTTCCGTCCCGTGCGATAAGTGCGCCGAGAATATCCGCATGTTCCGATCTGGCGCAGCTTGAAGCTCCGGATTGTCCGTATAATGCGATGACGAGGGATGATCGGGCGATCAGTTCCCGCATGAAACGCTCAAGAATCTGATTTCCGGCAACCGCAGCGAGCATCAGGTGAAAATCGCCCGAAGCCTTGATCGCCGCGCGCCGCGCATTTGGTCCTCGCTCTGCAAGCAACCGTTCTTCTTCTCTCAGATGGCTGCGAAACATGTCGATGTCAGCCATTGCCATGCGCTCAGTCGCACGCATGGCAATCTCCGGCTCGATGACCCGGCGGGATTCAAAGATTTGCCGGGCTTCGTCTGGTGAGGGATAGGCGATGAACGCGCCCCGATTGCGCTCGATCTTGACCAGTCCCTCAAATGCCAGCATCTGCAATGCGGCACGCACGACCGTGCGGCTGACGTCGAACAGCTCGCCCACCTCGGTCTCGATCAGCTTTGTCCCCGGGGCCAGCCTTCGCTCGACGATAGCATTGTAGAGCGCCTCACGAATGAGTTGCGAACGGTCATCTTGCGCATCATCGCGTAACGGGACTGTCTCAGTTGCTGGCTTCATCGGTTCCTGCCTTCCAAGTCTCTTTTTAGCGCGATTTCCAGCTAAGACCAGCACCCAAGATTGCACGCTGTGGAAATATAAATTGCATACAATTTCACCGAGGATTGAAAACATTGAATATAAATTGTGCATTGCAGCATTGCGGCATGCGCTGGGAAACTGATCCTGCGAAAATTGGCGCAAGGATTCCAGAGGCTTAGGAGAAAGTCTCGGAATTGGCACGGTATATGCAGAGCTCCAGTGGGCAGAAAAGGGAACGCTGCATGAGCAAAGCCGCTGAAATTGACATCGTCTCGGTTTCGAAAGTCTACGGTACCGCAACGGCCGTGGACACGATCAGCCTGAAGATTCCCGCCGGGACCTATTGCTGTCTTCTGGGTCCATCCGGCTGCGGCAAGACGTCGACATTGCGGATGATTGCGGGCCACGAAGTGATTTCAAGCGGTGATATCCGACTGGGCAACACTGTGGTGACGGACTTTCCTCCGGCCAAGCGCGGCACGGCGATGATGTTTCAGTCCTATGCCCTGTTTCCGCATCTCGATCTCATCGACAACGTCGCCTTCAGCCTGAAGATGAAGGGCGTCGGCAAGGAAGAGCGGCGCGCCAAGGCAATGGCCATGCTCAAACTGATGCAGATGGACGCCTATGCGACCCGCCGGCCGGCACAACTCTCCGGCGGGCAGCAGCAGCGGGTCGCACTTGCACGCGCCCTGATTACTGACCCGGAAGCGCTCCTGCTTGACGAACCGCTTTCCGCTCTCGATCCGTTTCTCAAGATACGCATGCGCGCTGAGCTCAAAAAACTGCAGACCAGCCTGGGCATAACCTTCGTCCATGTCACGCACAGCCAAGAGGAAGCGATGGCGCTGGCGGATCTCATCGTTGTGATGAACGATGGCAGGATCGAGCAGGCGGCGCATCCGCGAACCGTGTTCGAGCGGCCCGCGACAGCTTTTGTGGCGCGCTTCATGGGCGATCACAATGTGGTTTCCGGACGGGTTGCGAACAGTTCGAAGGGCTTTGTCCATTTTGATATTCCGGGCGGTATTTCGCTCGCTGCCGCAGGTCATGCTGAGGCCGGAGCGGCCATCGATATCGCCATCCGCACCGATCGCGTCCGTATCAGCGGCGCGTCGGCGGCGGGTTTCGGGTTTACCGGCGTGGTTTCCAACATCGAATACCGCGGCGCGTCGATAAAGCTCTCAGTAGCCGGTGCCGGCATCGATGATTTCACGGTCATCGTCAGCGACCAGGCCTTCGATGAAAAGCCTGTTTTCGTGGGTGAAGCCATCCCGCTCGCCTGGGACAGCAATGACGCCATCATTCTCGGGCGTCTGAACTCCTGAATGAAACAACCAAAAAAGGGGAACTGAACATGACAGATACAATCAAACACAAGGCAGGATTGAACAGACGCGCGTTTCTGAAGACGGGCGCTGCCGCTGCAGGTCTGGTCGCCGGGTCCGGCGCCATTACCGGCTTTCCGACCATCTGGGCGCAGAACATCAAGAATGTAACCCTGCGCCAGTTCGGAACAGGCGTTTCCAATCTCAATGACGTTGCCAACAAGGTGAAGGAGGATCTCGGCTTTACGCTGCAGATGACGGCGCTCGATTCCGACGCGGTGACCCAGCGCGCGGTCACGCAGCCGGACAGCTATGACATCGCCGATATCGAATATTGGATCGCCAAGAAGGTCTTTCCGGCGGGTGTCATGCAGCCGATGGATGTGTCGAAGATGAAGTATTTCGACAAGATCGCCCCGCTTTTCGTAACCGGCAAACTGACACCGGAAAGCAAGATTGCGCAGGGAACAGCGCCCCATACGGTGGGCTTTGTCGAAAGCGCGGACTCAACGAAATTTGCCTCCGAACCGACCAAATGGATGACCCTGATCCCGACGATCTACAATGCCGATACCCTTGGTATCCGGCCGGATCTGGTCGGCCGCGACATCACCAACTGGGCGGATATCATGGACCCTGCCTTCAAGGGCAAGGCGTCGATCATCAATATTCCGTCCATCGGCATCATGGACGCTGCCATGATCTGCGAATCCATGGGTACCATCAAGTATGGCGACAAGGGCAATATGACGAAGGCGGAAATCGACCAGACGGTTGCCTTCCTCATCAAGGCAAAGACCGATGGCCAGTTCCGCTCCTTCTGGAAGACATTCGACGAAAGCGTAAATCTCATGGCTTCCGGTGAGGTGGTCATCCAGTCCATGTGGTCGCCGGCCGTCGCTGCCGTCCGCTCCAAGGGCATTGCCTGCAAGTATCAGCCGCTGAAGGAGGGCTATCGCGCCTGGGGCGGTGGGCTCGGTCTCGCCAAGCACCTGAGCGGCATCGAGCTTGATGCCGCCTATGAATATATCAACTGGTATCTCTCCGGCTGGGTGGGCGCCTATCTCAATCGGCAGGGCTATTATTCCGCAGCGCCTGAAACCGCGAAGAACTTCATGACAGCGGATGAATGGGGGTATTGGATGGAAGGCAAGCCGGCTGCGGGCGACATCGTTGCTCCCGATGGCAAGGTCATGGAGAAGGCGGGGGCAGTTCGCGATGGCGGGGCATTCGAAGCCCGCATGGGTGCTGTTGCATGCTGGAATTCCGTCATGGACGAGGATCGTTACATGGTCCGCAAATGGAACGAGTTCATCGCCGCCTGATGTGCAGCTTGGCCGCCTTTTCCCCCGGGGGAAGGGCGGCCTGTCCTTCCAGAGGAACGTTCCATGACAACAACAGATCTTTCCGCTGATACAACCAACGAGCCGGACAAGTTCGCCAGGCCATTTCGCAGGATGTGGCCCAAGTCGAGCCTCCCGTTGCTCTCCTATCTCCAGGCGATGCCGCTGGCGCTTATCCTCGGTCTGTTTCTGCTGTTGCCGATCCTCACAATCGCCATGGTCAGTTTCTGGGACTATGATTCCGTGCGGATCTATCCGGATTTCGTCACCTTCAATTACACCGAAACACTGGGCTCATGGGTCACATGGAAGATTTATCTGAACACCTTCAAGTTCACGCTGATCGTCTGGGGCCTCACCTTGCTTATCGGTTTCTGGGTGGCCTATTTCCTTGCCTTCCATATCCGCTCAACCACCATGCAGATGGTGCTGTTTCTTGTCTGTACCGTGCCGTTCCTTACCTCGAACATCATCCGGATGATTTCATGGGTGCCGTTCCTGGGGCGCAATGGCCTGATCAATTCATCGCTGATCCAGCTTGGCATTGTTCCCAAGCCACTTGAGTTTCTGCTGTTTTCAGAGTTTGCGGTCGTCCTGGCGATGGTACATCTTTACACGCTCTTCATGGTCACGCCCATCTTCAACACGTTGATGCGTATCGATCGCTCGCTCATCGAGGCCGCACGCGATGCCGGCGCCTCCGGATTTCAGATATTGACGAATGTGATCATACCGCTGGCCAAGCCCGGCATTGCCATTGGCTCGATTTTCGTCGTCACGCTGGTGATGGGTGATTTCATTACCGTGCGCTTTATGTCGGGCGGACAAAGCGCCTCGGTCGGCCTGATGATGGCAAACCAGATTTCGCTCCTGCAATATCCTGCTGCTGCCGCCAATGCGGTCATTCTCCTGATTGTCGTGCTGTTGATCGTTGCCGCGATCCTGCGTGTCGTCGATATTCGCAAGGAACTCTGACATGCATTCGGAGACCGGATCCCGCGAATTCTACATTCTCGCCTTCTTCTTCACACTGTTCGTGCTTTTCCTCTACGGGCCGCTCACGACAATCTTTATTCTGTCATTTCAGGGGCCGTCCGGAGGTTTGACCTTTCCGATGAATGGAATGTCGCTGCATTGGTTCAGCAATCTCTTCGAGCAGCAGGCCGTCGGTGATTTTGGCGGGTCATTCCGCCGATCCATGATCCTCGGGCTCATGACCACGGTCATCACGGTCGTGGTTTCGCTGTTGGCCGGCCTGGCATTCCGGCGCAAGTTCAGGGGATCGACACTGCTCTTCTATCTCGCGATTTCCAGTCTTGTCGTGCCTTCCATTCTGATCAGCCTCGGCATTGGCCTGTTCTTTCAGGTGCTCGGCATAAGGCCCGCATGGTGGTCATCCGGGCTCGGTGCACATCTGACCTGGACGCTGCCCTTCGGTGTGCTCATCATGTTCGCCGTATTCAATCGCTTTTCACCGGTCTATGAAGAGGCGGCGCGTGATCTTGGCGCCAATGCCTGGCAGACCTTTCGCCACGTGCTTCTGCCAATGATTGCCCCGAGCCTGATTGGTGTCGGGCTCTTTGGCTTTACGCTTTCCTATGACGAATTTGCCCGTACGTTGATGGCCGCCGGCACATTCAATACTTTGCCGCTCGAGATCTACGGAATGACGACGAATGTGACGACGCCTGTGCTTTATGCACTGGGTACCGTTACGTCGGTCTTCTCATTTCTGGTTATCATTGCTGCCCTGACGGCGATTATCGTTCTTGGCCGCCGCCGTGCACATGTCGGATAAACAGCGAATGCGCGTTCTGCTCGTCAATCCCAATACCACCGTCAGCATGACCAACTCGATCGAGAGTGCGGCCCGTTCTGTGGCTGGTCCCGCAACCGAGATCAGCGCTCGGACCTCGCGCATGGGACCGGTGTCGATCGAGGGCTACTATGACGAGGCATTTGCGGTCCCCGGCTTGCTCACGGAGATCGCCGAGGGTGAAAGAAGCGGGGCCGATGCCGCGATCATCGCCTGTTTCGATGATACGGGCCTTGATGCTGCAAGGGCCATGGCATCCATTCCCGTGCTCGGCATTTGCGAGGCGGCCGTCGCAACCGCAGCGCTCATTGCGCAGCGTTTTTCTATCGTGACGACCCTCGAGCGTTCGATCATGCCGGTGAAGGGTCTGGTGCATCGCTATGGAATGTCGGACCGCGCCACCGTAAGAGCTGCGGCCATTCCCGTATTGTCCCTCGACGATCCATCATCCGGTGCCACGACAAAGCTCCGCGCTGAAATCGAAAAAGCGCTGCGGGACGATCAGGCTGAAGCCATTGTCCTGGGTTGCGCAGGGATGGCTGACCTTGCCCGCCGGTTGCAACAGGAATATGGCGTCCCGGTTGTCGACGGTGTGGGCGCTGCGGTCAAGCTCGCAGAAGGTCTGGTGACGTTGGGCCTGACGACAAGCAAACGCGGTGGCTACGCTTCGCCGCTGATCAAGCCGTATCTCGGCATGATGGCTCCGTTCGCGCCGGCCCAAACCAGATAATCCATTTGTGCTACAATAAAATAATTTCGTGTAACGGGAATAAAACCGCATGGGCTCCGTATACACCATATGAAAACGCCGAAACCACGTTTTGATGTTGTTGGACAACTTGGTTCTCTTCGCCGTTATGCCCGTTCCCTGACCCGGAACGACGCGGATGCAGAGGACCTCGTCCAGGATACGCTTTTGCGCGCCTATGAGCGGCGAAGCGGGTTTCGTCACGGCAATACGCTTCGGGGGTGGTTGCTTTCGATCCTTCACAACCGGTTCATCGACGTCAAGCGTTCAAACGCGGCAGAGGCCCGAACGTTGGAAGCTGCCTATTCCCTTGCCGATGTGGCCATCGATGCGCCACAGGAACATTCCGTTCGGCTTGGCCAGGTGCGGGAAGCATTTTTTGCTCTTCCCGAAGAGCAGAGGTCCGCACTTCATCTCGTTGCACTGGAAGGCCTTTCCTATGAAGAGGCGGCGAACACATTGAACATCCCGGTCGGTACCTTGATGTCGCGGATCAGCCGGGCCCGCGCAACCCTTCGTTCCCACGAAAACGACCGGCAATTGGGAAAGGCCGGTCATTTGAAAATTGTAGGAGGCCGAGATGACTGAAACGATCGATCCCGTCGTCGAAGCGGATCTGGACGCCTATATAGACGACCAGCTCGATACCCTTCGCCGGATTGAGATTGCACGTTACCTGTCGCAGCATCCGGAACAGGCCGCTCGTGTCATGTCCGATCTGCAGTCGCGCGACGAACTTCGGCTTGCGCTGGCGCAGGGGCATACGGCCGGGTCTCCGGAAACGTCAGAACTCGCGCACCGGCTTGAACGGGGTCTCGGACGGGACCGGCTGTTTGGCGGTTTGCAACGCATTGCGGCGGTTGGGGTGCTGCTGGCCCTGGGCTGGATGGCCCATGCGGGGTTCGGTCCTTTGACCGTCTCCAAAGTTGTCGCCGCAACGCCGCCACCAGCCTACGTCTCAGACGCCATCATGGCGCACAAGACATCATCGCTCCGTGCCGAAATGGTATCGCAGCCGGAAACCCGCAGCTACGACCCTGCGGAGATACGCGCGTCGACCGGAATCGTTATACCCGCAATGCCTGAGAAGTGGACGGTGCATGACGTTCAACTGTTTCCGTCCAATTTTGGACCGAGTGTCGAAATGGAAGTCCGGTCCGACAGCCTTGGTCCGGTTTCGCTCTTTGCCGTGCGTCCCGGCACGTTTGATGTCGTCAAACCGCGTGCTCTCCGCGTGAACGGCACGTCTGCGGCCTATTTTCAAATTGGCGATGTCGCCTATGCGCTCGTTTCGGATGCTGCAACGGCAGATCTGGAAAAGGCTGCGCTGGGCCTTGCCAAAACCCTTTACTGATCCAACGAACCGAAAGGAACCGAGTTTATGAATACACCTCTGCGTTATGGGATGGATACGGCACGCGGCCAGTCATCCGCGGTCTTTGATGAAGGCCTGCGCCAGCATATGCTGCGCATCTACAACTACATGGGCCTTGGTCTGGTTGTTACCGGTCTTGTGGCCTTTGTCGTTGCCTCAACACCGGCTCTCTATGTGCCGATCTTTTCGACGCCGTTGAAGTGGGTCGTGATGCTGGCCCCGCTGGCCTTTGTCATGTTTTTCTCGTTCAAGATGCAGTCCATGTCGGCATCGTCGGCACAGGCCATGTTCTGGGCTTTCTGCGCTGTCATGGGCCTGTCCCTGGCATCCGTATTCCTTGTCTTCACCGGAACCAGCATTGCCCGTACCTTCTTCATCGCGGCAACGATGTTTGGCGCAACCAGCCTCTACGGATACACGACCAAGCGTGACCTGTCGCAGTTCAGCTCCTTTCTGATGATGGGTTTGATCGGCGTGGTCATCGCGAGCCTCGTCAATCTTTTCCTCGGCTCGTCGATGCTGCAGTTCGTCGTATCCGTAGCCGGTGTGCTTGTGTTCATCGGGTTGACCGCCTGGGACACACAGTCGATCAAGGAGCAGTATGCCGAGAGCCATGATTCCGAATCGCAACAGAAGCTCGCTGTCTTCGGCGCTTTCTCGCTCTACCTGAACTTCGTCAACATCTTCCAGTTGCTGCTCAGCCTGACTGGTCAGCGCCAGGAGTAGGCTGGTCGAGACGAACCGCAGGCAATGTATTCAAACCCGTGCTGAGTTCTTCAGTACGGGTTTTTGCTTTCAGCCATCCCTGGCTATGATCAGATGAGTTGCATTCGGGGTGGACATGTGTTCACGGCATTTATATCCGAGGCTCAGAAGATCAATATCGGCGAACAGGTTTTCGCCCTGTCCCAGAAAAACCGGCGAAATGGCGAGATGTAATTCGTCGATGAGACGGGCATGCATATATTGTTTGATCGTGCTGACACCACCACCGACCCGCACGTCTTTTCCGTCTGCTGCATCTCTGGCGCGTTCCAGAGCGCTTTCAATCCCATCCGTCACGAAATGAAACGTTGTTCCGCCCTCCATCACGATGGATGGACGCGCGTAGTGGGTGAGAACAAAAACCGGACAGTGGTAGGGAGGCGTGTCACCCCACCATCCTTTCCAGCTATCGTCCGGCCAAGGGCCTCTGACCGGTCCGAACATGTTGCGGCCGAGAATCCACGCGCCGATATTGTTGAATCCAAGTATCGCATAATCATCATCAATGCCGGTGGAGCCGCCGTTCTGACCGAACATCTTTTGAAACGTGCGTGTGGTGAAGGCCCATTGGTGCAGGGACATTCCGTTCACGCCAAGCGGGTTATCGATGCTTTGGTCAGGACCCGCACCGTAACCATCCAAGGACAAAGAGAAGCTGCGAACGTAGAGTTTCGACATTGACCGTTCCTCTCATTTCGACTGGCGGAGGAAACTAAGCGGTTCCCGGAAGCGAGCGCAACAAAAAAGAATGGCGCGGGATGTCAGAACAACGGCTTCACAACCAGCTCTAGTCCAAGCAGCAGGAGACAGACCAGGAACCAGCGGCGGAAAGTTGCTGGGCTGATGGCATCGCGCACCTTCTGACCACACCACATGCCGAACAGCGCAGGTGCCAATGCGAGAGCTGACGTGCTCATGTTATCGAACTGCAACGCTCCGCCCGATGTCAGTCCGATTGCGAGCGCCACGGTGGACACGGTAAAGGACAGACCAAGCGCCTGAATCAAATCGTCCTTTGTCAGGCCCAGCGCCTGCAGGTAGGGAACGGCCGGTATGACGAAAACGCCCGTTGCGCCGGTTATGACGCCCGTGACGATGCCAACGAGCGGCGACAGAAAGGGTTCCAGGCTGCGCGGAACCGACAACTGGCGGGCTGCAAGACCGAAACCCGCATAGAGCATCAAGGCAGCGCCGAGACCCATCGTGGTCCATCCAGCTGTATCATTGGCCATAAGCCAGGCGCCTGCAATGGTTCCCAGCAGGATGGTGAGCATCATGGCCCACAGCCGCAATGCGAGGACGGCAAAGCTTGGCCCGGAAAGCAATTGCAGGACATTGGTGACGAAAGAGGGAACGAGCAGCAACGCCGCTGCGCCTACCGGAGGCATGATGGTGCCGAGAATACCCATGGCGACGGTCGGCAGCCCCATTCCGGTCACACCCTTGACCATACCGGCAAGGAAGAACGTCAGGGCAATCATGAGAAGGGAAGCTGCGGACAGGTCAAACATGCCCCAGCATTGCGCGGGATGGTACTGTTCACAATGCGGAAGAACCGAACTCTGCCTAAGGCTATGCCGAAGGCAGATTGAGTGCTACACCCCTATGCATGCGTTTCGACCTGACTGATCTGCGTCTCTTTCTTCTGGTTGTGGAAGCCGGGAGCATCACCCATGGTGCCACGCAGGCCAACATGACGTTGCCATCGGCAAGTGCCCGCCTGCGCGGAATGGAAGACGTCATCGGTCTCCCGCTGCTCGAACGCGGCCGCCGCGGCGTCGTGACCACACCGGCTGGCGATGCGGTTGCCCATCATGCCCGTATTGTCCTGCGGCAGATCGAGCAGATGCGCGGGGAGTTGGGCGAATTCTCGAAGGGCCTGAAAAGTCACATTCGCCTGATGGCGAATACCGCGGCCATGACGGAATTCCTGCCGGAAAGGCTTGCGGCCTTTCTTGCCGTCCGGCCCAATGTCGATATCGATTTGAAGGAGCGTCTCAGCACCGAAATCGTCAAAGCGGTGGCAGGCGGTTCCGCCGATATCGGTGTGATCATGGATGCCGTGGATCACGGCAGTCTGGAATTGCGGCCCTTCGCCATTGACCGCCTGGTCCTGGTTGTTGCCCGCTCGAGCCGATGGGCGGGGCATAGCCGTATCGCATTCGCCGATGTCGCCGGGCAGGAATTTGTCGGATTGAGTGCCGGCAGTCCGCTGCAGGATTATCTTGGTGATCACGCGGCACGTGCCGGTCATGCTCTCGCCTTCCGTATTCGTCTGCGGACCTTTGAAGGCATTTGCCGTATGGTTGCTCGGGACGTCGGGTTGGGGATAGTCCCGGAGACTGCAGCGAAGAGATATCGCCGCTCGATGCCCATTCATTCGGTTCGTCTGACTGATAGCTGGGCCATGCGGCATCTGGCCATCTGCGCGCGCAGATTTGAGGATTTGCATCCCCATGCGCGCGAACTGGTCGAGCAACTGACGAAGCCCCAGCCGACGCGCCGTGGCGGTGCGGTGTAAAAGCCAATCGCCGGACCTTGAATTTGCGCGGATCGAATTTATGATCGGCTATGCCTTCAGATCAAGCGGCCCCTCCCATACCTGTAAACGGCGCGGATGCTCCCTCGGGACAGCACGATGCGCGCGCGCTGTTGAAGGCGGATATTGTCGTGATCGGTGCCGGGCAGGCGGGTCTTTCCTCCGCCTATCACCTGCAACAGCTTGGCCTGAAATCCTGGAAGAATTACCTGGTTCTGGACAAATCGCCCGGTGCCGGTGGCGCTTGGCAGTACCGTTGGCCATCCCTGACTTTGACGACGGTCAATCGCGTTCACGATCTGCCGGGGCTGCGGTTTGTCGAGGCGGTTGATGCTGGTGACGAAGTCAAGGCATCGGTAGCGGTGCCGCAATACTACGCCGCGTATGAACGGAAGTTCGAATTGCCGGTCTACCGGCCGCAGACGGTCAAGGTTGTGTGCGAGCGCAACGGGCGCTTTCGTATCGAGACCGAAGAGGGTGGTTTTTCCGCGCGTTGCATCATCAATGCGACGGGAACGTGGGAGACGCCCTATATTCCAGCCTATCCGGGGGCGGAAAATTTTGAAGGCCGGCAGCTGCATACCCATGACTACAAGACAGCCGATGAGTTTGCCGGAAAGCATGTCGTCGTTGTCGGTGGTGGCATTTCCGCGCTGCAACTGCTGGACGAAATTTCCCGAGTCACGTCGACAACCTGGGTGACGCGCCAGGAACCGCAGTTTCGCGATACACCGTTTACGCCGGAAGATGGGCGGGCGGCGGTGGCGATTGTGGAAGACCGGGTGCGACGCGGGCTGGTGCCGGGGTCGGTGGTCTCAGTCACCGGAATTCCGTGGACGCCGGCACTGCGGGCAGCGCAGGCGCGCGGTGTGCTCAAACGGCTGCCCATGTTTGCCGGGATCACCCGGAATGGCATACGCTGGTCCGATGGCCGGGAACAGCGGGCCGACGTCATTTTGTGGTGCACGGGGTTCCGCAGTTCGCTCGATCATCTTGCCCCGCTCCAGATCCGTGAGGAGAATGGCGGCATCATCATGTCGGGCAGGCTGGCGACACAGGTTGCCAAGGACCCGCGCATTCATCTGGTCGGTTACGGTCCTTCGGCGTCCACCATAGGTGCAAATCGCGCCGGGGGCGCGGCTGCACGCGAGCTCACGGATTATCTCGGGCTGCAGAAAGAGTAAACTATCCGGAATTGGCTGACCTGATGCTGCATCCCTCGAGGAACAATGCCGCTGCCATGGCCACGCGTTCTTCGATCTCGCGGTCTTCGGGAACGCTGGCCAGTCCCAGTGTCGCGATACGGAAGGGTTCTGCGGTCACCATGCCGAGCAGCATCGTTGCGGCAATCTTGGAATTATCGAGCTTGATCAGTCCGCGCTTTTCCTGCTGTTCCAAAAACCGGGCGACCATGGCCGAGCTTCGCGACGGACCTTCCCTGTAGAAGGCTCTGGCAACTTCAGGAAAGTTCAGGGCTTCGGCCGTCACCAGACGATAGAATGCGACGGTCTGGTCGGATAGGACGAGGTGCGCAAATTCGCTCAGGATATGTTCGAGCGCGTGTTTCAGTCCCAAATGGTCCAGTGATTCCGGATGAATCGTCTGCAGGAAGGCGTCGACCCTGCTGGCAATCTGCTCGCCGCGTTCTGCCACGATGGCCGCAAGCAGTTCGGATTTCGTTGTCCAGAAGCGGTAAATGGTCCGTTTCGCAACACCCGCCTCCCGGGCAACCGTCTCCATCCGGGTCGCGGTGTAGCCGTTTTCCAGCAACACATGGGTGGCCGTCTGCAGGATCAGGTGTTTCGTCTCCGCGTCAGACCGGTTTTGCGGCCGTCCGCGCGGACGTTTGATCTCTGGTGTGTTTTCGTCCTGATTGTCCCGCTCGATCTCGATTGTATCCGTTGGTTTTGTCACCAGTCTTCTGCTTTCGGTCTTCAAAAATAGTTGCTTGCGCATTTTCTGTCTTGCAAACGGAATTGTCCAGACATAATTAGGGAACTGCTGGGTTCCTTATTTATCCCCGACCCGAGTTCTCCCAACGAACCGTGCCGATCTAGTTCCTCAACTAAGGGCATTCGCCATGACCAAAAACACGCAACCCCTCGATCTCAAGGTTGAAAAGACACTGAGTGCCGACGAAGCCATGTCGGCGCCGCAGGAAGGCAAGATTGAGCCGCCGCACAAGCAGCCGCCGCGCAATGTTCGAAAGTTGCTGCTGATTGGCGCGGCCGTGATCGTTGTGGGACTGGGAGCGAAGTTCGGCTGGCACTACTGGACCGTCGGACGGTTCCAGGAATCAACTGATGATGCCTATGTGAAGGCCGATTCCACCATCGTTGCCCCGAAGGTTTCCGGCTATGTGCGCGAAGTGCTTGTGACGGACAATCAACCCGTCCGTGCCAATCAGCCCCTCGCAAAAATAGATGACCGCGATTACGTGGTTGCGCTTGAGCAGGCGAAGGCTGATGTCGCCGCGGCACAGGCTGACATAGAGAACATCGTCGCGAGTCTCGACCAGCAGCAGGCCGCGATTGCCCAGGCGCAGTCGACCGTATCGGTCGATCAGGCCAGCTTGAAATTCGCCCAGCAGGACAATGACCGTTACGGTGCCCTTGCAACGCAAGGCGCTGGAAGCGTGCAGAACGCCCAGCAGGCTGTTTCCAAGCTGGATATTGCCAAGGCGACGCTTCAACGTGACGAAGGCGCTGTTGTTTCGGCGCAGAAACAGGTTGGCGTGTTGCAAGCCCAACTGGCCAAGATGAACGCGGCCCTTGCACGCGACAAGGCCGTTCAGGATCAGGCCGAGCTCAATCTGGGTTACACGACGATCGTCTCGCCGGTGGATGGCGTGGTCGGCAACCGCACCCTGCGTGTTGGACAGTATGTCCAGTCCGGAACCCAGCTGATGGCGGTCGTTCCGGTTGACAATGTCTACGTCATCGCCAACTTCAAGGAGACCCAGCTCACGGATGTGAAAAAAGGCCAGCCTGTCGATATCGCCGTCGACACCTTCCCGGGTGTCGCCTTGAAGGGGCGTGTCGACAGCATTGCACCGGCCAGCGGCCAGGAATTTGCCTTGCTGCCGCCGGACAATGCAACCGGCAATTTCACCAAGATCGTGCAGCGCATTCCGGTCAAGGTTGTCCTGGACAATGATAGCAAGCTCACCGGCCTGTTGCGTCCCGGCATGTCGGTGACCCCGACCATCAATCTCAAGGATTCCGACGGCGCGGCCAAGTGCGGCGAGACTGCCTGTTTCAAGGCCGCCAACTAGCAAATCCGGATGGGACGAAGAAAATGTCCGTTGCCGCCACACCCGTTGCCGATCAGGAACGCCCCGCAAGCCTCAAGACGTGGATTACCGTCTTTGCCGGCCTGATCGGCGCCTTCATGGCTGTGCTCAATATACAGATCACCAATGCCTCGCTCCTCAATATCGAGGGCGGTATCGGCACTGGCGTCGACAATGGCGCGTGGATTTCGACTGCCTATCTAATCGGCGAAATCATTGTCATCCCGTTGACCGACTATCTCAGCCGGGTGTTTTCCTTCCGGCGTTTCCTGCTGGTCAATGCCCTGCTGTTCCTGGCGTTCTCGGTGGCTTGCGCCTTTGCGCGCAATCTTGAAGAGATGATCATTCTGCGGGCCATTCAGGGTTTTACCGGCGGCGTGCTCATTCCGATGGCGTTCACGCTGATTCTGACCAAGCTGCCGCGGTCACAGCATTCCGTTGGCATGGCTCTTTTTGCCATCACCGCAACCTTTGCGCCAGCGATCGGTCCGACCATCGGCGGGTACCTCACCGAGAATTATGGCTGGCAGTACATATTCTTTATCAATCTTGTTCCCGGCGCCTTCATGGTCACCGCGCTCTATCTCAATCTCGAGCGCCAACCGATGAATCTTGGTCTGCTGAAGGAAGGCGACTGGTTCGGCATTCTGGCGATGGCCATCGGTCTCGGTGCGCTTCAGACGGTGCTTGAAGAAGGCAATAAGAACGATTGGCTGGGTTCGCCCTTCATCGTTCGCCTGACGATTGTCGCTGTGGTGTTTCTCGCGCTGTTTGTCTGGATCGAACTGACCGTGAAAAACCCGGCCGTTAATCTGCGTCTGCTGAAACGGCGCAATTTTGGCCTCGGCACCGTTGCCAACATGCTTGTCGGTTTCGGCCTCTACGGCTCGGTGTATCTGCTGCCGCAATATCTTGGTCAGGTGCAGGGCTACAATTCCGAACAGATCGGCTCGGTCATGGCCTGGACAGGCTTGCCGCAGCTTTTGATCATTCCGTTCGTTCCGATGCTGATGGGCCGGTTTGATACGCGCATCATCGTGTTTCTCGGCCTGTGCGTGTTCGGCGGCAGCTGTTTCATGAATATTCACATGTCGGCCAACTATTCCGGCGATCAGCTCTGGCTGCCCAATATCGTTCGCGCCGTCGGGCAGGCCGTGGTGATGGCACCGCTGACGGCTATCGCGATGGTTGGTGTTGCCCGCCATGAGTCCGCCGCAGCGTCCGGCGTCTTCAACATGCTGCGGAACCTCGGCGGTGCATTCGGCACCGCGATGCTGGCCACGATCGTCACCAAACGGGAACAGTTCCATTCCAACACCATTGGCAATTCGGTCAATCTGTTCAGTGAAACGGTTCGCGGCAGGCTTGATCAGATGACGGCCTATTTCATGGCGCATGGCGTGACAGACCCGGTTGCGGCGCGTGAACAGGCGATCATTGCGCTTGGCCAGACGGTCAAAAGGCAATCGCTGATCATGGGCTACAGCGACACGTTCGTTGTGCTGGGTGCAATGCTGATCATTGCCGCATTCTTCGTGCTTCTGACCAAGAAAGGCCAGGCAAGCGGCGCTCCAGCCCATTGAATGTGTCATGGGCTGGCAGCAGCATTCTCCCGGTGCAAGAAACGGGTTGAATTCCGGGACCGCCGGCATGATGTTCATGGCATGTGAAAGACGGAGGCCATGTCATGGGTCAGACAGTGCACAGCTATCATATCTTTGAAACCGAAGGCGGGTTTTGCGGAATTGCCTGGAATATGCGAGGTGTTACGCGATTCCAGCTTCCGACAAGGAGTGCAGAGGGAACGGAGCGGCTCTTGCTCCGGCGCCTGCCAGTCGCCGAACCTGCAGCGCCCACGCCGGCAATTTTCGAAGCGGTTGCGGCGGTAAAGCGCTATTTCAAAGGTGAAGAAACGGACTTTTCCGATATCAAACTGGATCTTGATGGGCAGGACGAGTTCTTCAAACGCATATATGATGCTGTCCGGCGGGTTGGATGGGGCCATACGGTTACCTATGGCGGATTGGCCAAGGAGCTCGGTGCCGGTCCGGAAGCCGCACGGGACGTGGGGCAGGCGATGGCGAAGAATCCGGTCGCCCTGATCATCCCCTGCCATCGGGTGCTGGCGGCGGGCGGCAAGGTTGGCGGTTTCTCGGCGCCAGGCGGCTCAACCTCCAAAATCCGCATGCTGGAACTTGAAGGCGTGCATGTCGGCCCGCCTGAACCGGCCCAGCAAACCCTTGGCTTTTAGCCAAACGCTACCGGAGAGGGCCCCATTGCGCGGATTCACGATCGCGTGATCCGCGCCATTGTGCTTGTGGAATGGCCAAAAAAGCCTTTGAAAAAGGTGAGTTGGCTTCTCAATTATTGCTGCAGCACCTAGAAACTCCGCCTGGATCGTATAATCTGGCCGGTGTGAATGTCTGGCCGCGCTCCGATAGCGATAGCGGGCGGACTTTCGGTAAGACCAATGAATGATTGGGATGATCGTGACTGACAGAACATTGAAAGAAACAGATTCAGGACAACTGCAAACTGGAAATGCGGATCAATCCTTCGCGACGGCCGGTATCGCACCGATGGATCGCCCTAGCCGGGTCACGCGTTTTTTCATGAGCATTGTCTCCTGGGCCGAAGGGCTCAATCTCAAATATGCCAAATTCGGCAATCCTCCCGTCTACGACAATGCAACCTTTCCCTGGTCAAGCGAGATCGAGAAGGCCTGGCCGGAAATCCGCACCGAACTTGATCGTGTCCTTCTCCGGCAGAGTGAATTGCCGGCGTTCCAGGAGATTTCCACGGACGTCAAAACCATCTCGACCGACAAGAACTGGAAGACTTTCTTCCTGATCGGCTTCGGGGTGAAATCGGAACAGAACATTCAGGCCTGTCCGAAGACATGGGCGGCCGTGCAGAAGATTCCCAATCTGAAGACGGCAATGTTCTCGATTTTCGAACCCGGCAAGCATTTGCCGCCGCATCGCGGCCCCTATAATGGCGTGCTGCGTCTCCATGTCGGTATGATCGTTCCCGAACAGTCAGACAGGCTGGCCATTCGCGTCAAAGACCAGATTTGCCATTGGCATGAAGGCAAGGCGCTGATTTTCGACGATGCCTACGAGCATGAGGCATGGAATCACACGGACAAGACACGCGTGGTTCTCTTTGTCGACTTCGTCAAACCCACGCGGTTTCCAGCCAATGTCGTCAACTGGATGTTGATGAACCTGGCGGTGTTCACCCCGTTCATCCGGGAAGGGCTCGACAATCACAAGGAATGGGAAAAGCGCTTTTATGCGGAAGCGGAAAAGCTGCGCAACCAGCCCGGCCGATAGGTGAAGAGCAGCGCCGGGTCAATTCACCCGGCGTTTCTCCAGTTTGCGGGCGAGGGTGCGGCGGTGCATGCCAAGGCGCCGGGCTGCTTCCGAAATGTTGAAGTCTGTTTCCACCAGCATCTGGTGGATACGCTCCCATTCCAGCGTCTTGATCGATGTCGGGCGCGCCGTCAGATCGATCTCCGTATTGCCTGCAGCCTTGCTGAAAGCTGCTTCAATGTCGTCGGAATTGGATGGCTTGGCGAGGTAGTGACAGGCGCCGAGCTTGATCGCTTCCACGGCGGTGGCGATGCTGGCGAATCCCGTCAGCACAACGATCAGCATCTCCGAATTATGGGCATGCAACGCCTCGACGCAGGTGAGGCCTGACGCGCCGGAAAGTTTCAGATCGACGATGGCGTACTGGGGTGACTGGGTTTGCAGGATGTCCCGGAGTTCTTCCAGTCCGCTTGCCAGCACCACATTGTATTCGCGTCGTTCGAACGAACGTTTCAGCGTCCGGGCAAACGCCGTATCGTCCTCGACGATAACCAGCAGCCGATCATTTGTCATGTTCACGCACTCCGATGGCCAGCGAGGCAAGCGGCAGTTCCAGCGTCACGGACGCGCCGCCCTGCGGCAGGTTGCGGGCATGCACGGCACCGCCGAGCTTGCGCACGGCGTTGACGACCAGAAACAGTCCAAGACCGCCGCCGAGACGGCCCTTGCTTGACTGGTAGGGCTTGCCGAACTTTGCCAGTATATCCGGCTGGAAGCCCGGCCCGGCATCGTTGACACGCAGCACCAGCATATCACCCTCGCGTTCCGCCAGAAATCCGACCCATCCCGGCGATGCGTCGAACGCATTGTCGAGAACGTTGAAGATGACCTGCTTGAGCGCCGAGTCGGAAACAATCGTGAGATTGAGCCCGAAGGCATTTCCGTAGGAAAGCGTCGTTGCGGACCGCGCCGCCCGCCATTCGGCGACCAGTTCGTCCAGGAAGGCATTGACGGTGGTCACCGTGGGCGCTTCGCCGCGTGCCTCGCCTGCCGCCAGCAGAATGCCCGTGACGATGGCCTTGCAACGCTGCACTTCGGCCTGCATTTCATCGATCTCCTGAACGAGATCGGGATCAGCGGCAAGAGCCGGAACCCGTCGCCAATCTCCGAGGATGACCGACAGGGAAGAAAGAGGCGTGCCCAGCTCGTGTGCCGCACCGGAGGCAAGCAGGCCCATGCGGACGATATGGTCTTCTTCCGCCGCATGCTGTTTCAGGGCGGCAAGATTGGCGTCGCGCTCACGCAGGTTGCGGTTGATGCGGGCAACGAAGACAACGAGCAGGGCGGCGTCGAGCACGAAACAGATGAGCATGCCGATGATGTGAAGGCGGAAAAGTTCGTCTGGGCCCTGACCGGGCAGAATGATTGGCTCGTAAAACACCGTAAGGCCGGCAAAACTTATGCCGGCAATAGCGACGATTGCCGAGGTCAAGCGTGCGTCAAGCAAGACGGCGCTGAGTGTGACCTGCAGCAGATACAGAAAGATAAACGGATTGGTTGCGCCCCCGCTCAAATAGAGCTGCGCCGTGAGCGCTGCCACGTCGAAGACCAGGACAATGAACAGGGAAGCCGGCGTGGTGATCTGGTCATTGCGGAGCCAGACGATACTGGCGAGATTCAGCCCGATCAAACCCGCCAGAACCAGGAACATCGGCAGCAATGGCAACTCAAGATTGAGCCATTCATGCACAACGGCGATGGTCACGACCTGCCCGATGACGGCGATCCAGCGCAGCTGGACCAGCAGGTTCATGTTCTTCCAGTTGGCGGTGTAGTCAGCCGGAGGCGCTGCCGGTCGGAGCCTGGTGCTCAGGCCGTCTTCAGTTTGGCGGATTTGGTTCGAATCCACTCGGTTCGCCTCTGGGTTCAGCATATCAGGCCTGATTCAATCGCATGGTTTTGCGGGTTTGCCATTCATACCGTCCAACATAAATCAAAGCCGCGGCCAACATGAGCGCTAGTGCAAACCATGTTATGGCATAAACCAGATGATTGTTGGCAAAACGGATGACCGTCAATCCTCCGATTGGCGGTTGCCGTGATTTGGGATTTGCGTCGGCATCAATGAAATATGGCGCGATGTCACCCAAGGATTTTGCCGATGCGATTGCTGCGACATCTCGAGAAAACCAGCGCTCGGAACCAGGATCATTGCGCCTGAGAAAGCCACCCCGAGGTTCTGTCACGCGCAAAAGGCCGGTCAACTCCATATTGTTGGCTTCAGCATTGCTATCCCGCCAAGCGCTCTCCGCCAAGCCTTCCGGCACAAATCCGCGATTGATCAGGACGAGAAAGCCATCATTGGCTCGAAAGGGACTCATAACCCAGTAACCACTGCCACGTTCGGTGACAGCTTTGACAAGCGTATCACTGTTGAGCAGAAAATGCCCTCTTACACTGATATGACGATAGGTGTCCTGATCGCCTATCGCAGGCCATGCGTCTGGTCCCGGTGCCGGGCTCGCCGGTGCGCTGACCCGGTGTTCAACACGCTCGATCAGGTCCAGTTTCCAGATGCGCCGCTCCAGTTGCCAGATGCCAAGGCCGCACAGCAGAACGATACCCAAAACAGCCGCAAGGGCGAAGATACCCAGTCGCCAGATAGCCGCGGGCCGCATGCTTGCGGGCTTGCCAGCATCATCCATTGCGCCATCCCCGACTATCAAACCATCACGGTATCTGGCTCATGTCATGCCCGGGCATCATGTTGGTATTGAGGTGATACATGACCCATAGGGAGCCGGTCAGGGTGATGACGACAAGGACGAGTGTGAAGATCAACGCCATCATGTTCCAGCCGTTTTCCGAGCGAACATTCATGTGCAGGAAAAACACCATATGAACCACGATCTGGATCACGGCCAAAGCCATGATCGCGAATGCAGTTGCCTGTTTGGAGTCCAGTGCGCCGGTCATGACCAGCCAGAAAGGAATGGCCGTAAGGACGACCGAAAGGCCAAAGCCGATCAGATAGGATCGCAGGGAACCATGGGCGTGCCCATCGTCTTCCGCGTGGCCGTGATCATCCGTATGTGCTGGTGTCATCGCAACATTCCCATCAGATAGACAAAGGTGAAGACGCCGATCCAGATGACGTCGAGGAAGTGCCAGAACAGGCTGAGGCACATCAACCGGCGCTTGTTTGCCTGGATAAGGCCATAGCGCTTGACCTGGATCATCAGCGTGACCAGCCAGACCAGGCCAACGGTGACGTGCAGGCCGTGTGTCCCGACGAGCGTGAAGAACGATGACAGGAACGCACTCCGTTGCGGCGTTGCGCCCTCATGGATCATGTGCGCGAATTCGTAGAGCTCGATACCAAGGAAGGCCAGGCCGAACAGACCCGTCACGGCCAGCCATCCCTGTGTCGCGGCAATCCGTCCCTTGTCCATGGTGAGCATGGCAAAGCCATAGGTGATGGACGAGAAAAGCAGCATCGACGTGTTGAGCGCCACGAGCGGCAGATCGAAGAGATCCTTGGGCGACGGCCCGGCCGCATAATTGCTGCCAAGCACGCCATAGGTCGCAAACAGCACAGCGAAGATGAGGCAGTCGCTCATCAGGTAAATCCAGAAGCCGAACATTGTGCTGCCGCCTTCGGCATGATCATGTTCGTCAACGAGATAGAACGTCGGAGCCGCGCCGTCCCCTTGCACTGCGGAAGCTGGTGAACTCATCGTGCAACTCCTGCGAGAAGAGCGGTTCGCTCACCTTCCGTGCGGACAACATCCTCCGCCGGTATGTGGAAGTCGCGCTTGTAATTGAAGGTATGCCCGATGGTGACGGCAAGCAGGGCAATGAAGCTGGCTGCCGCGAGCCACCAGATGTACCAGATCATGGCAAAGCCGAAGATGATGCTCAGGACCGCCAGGATGATGCCTGTGCCGGTGTTGCTGGGCATATGGATGGCCTTGAAGCCTTCGAGCGGACGGGTGTAGCCGCGCCGTTTCATGTCGTGCCATGCATCGAGGTCATGCACCACCGGCGTGAAGGCGAAATTATAGGCCGGTGGCGGCGACGAGGTCGACCATTCCAGCGTGCGTCCATCCCACGGATCGCCTGTCAGATCGGCCAGCTTCTCGCGGTTGCGGATGCTGACATAGATCTGGATGAGGAAGGACAGGATGCCGATGGCGATCAGGACGGCGCCGAAAGCCGCGATCACGAACCAGATCTGCAGCGATGGATCGTTGAACACGCGCAGGCGCCGGGTCACACCCATCAGACCGAGTACATAAAGTGGCATGAAGGCGAAGTAGAAACCGATGACCCAGAACCAGAACGACATCTTGCCCCAGAACGGATCGAGCTTGAAGCCGAATGCCTTCGGGAACCAGTAGCTGATGCCGGCAAACAGGCCGAACAGCACGCCGCCGATGATGACATTGTGGAAGTGCGCTACCAGGAACAGGCTGTTGTGCAGGACAAAGTCTGCCGGAGGTACAGCGAGCAGCACGCCGGTCATGCCGCCAATGACGAAGGTCAGCATGAAGGCAATCGTCCACATCATCGGCAGTTCGAAGCGGATGCGCCCACGATACATCGTGAACAGCCAGTTGAATATCTTGGCCCCGGTGGGGATCGAGATGATCATCGTCGTGATGCCGAAGAAGGAATTCACGCTGGCGCCGGAGCCCATGGTGAAGAAGTGGTGCAGCCAGACGAGATAGGCGAGGATGGTGATGACGACCGTGGCATAGACCATCGACGTGTAGCCGAACAGACGCTTGCCGGAGAACGTGGACGTGACCTCGGAAAAGATGCCGAAAGCCGGCAGAATGAGAATGTAAACCTCAGGATGACCCCAGATCCAGATGAGGTTGACATACATCATCGGATTGCCGCCGAAATCATTGGTGAAGAAGTTCGTGCCGACATAACGATCAAGGCTGAGCAGGGCGAGAACGGCGGTCAATACCGGGAAGGCGGCCACGATCAGCACGTTGGTGCAGAGCGCGGTCCAGGTAAAGACCGGCAGCTTCATCATGGTCATGCCGGGCGCGCGCATCTTGACGATGGTCGCCACCAGATTGACGCCGGACAGGAGCGTGCCGATACCCGCGATCTGCAGCGCCCATATGTAATAGTCCACCCCGACATCGGGACTGTATCCGATGTTGGAAAGCGGCGGATAGGCGAGCCAGCCGGTCTTGGCGAATTCCCCGACAAACAGGGACATCATGACGAGGATCGCCCCGGCCGTGGTCATCCAGAAACTGAAATTGTTGAGGAACGGGAACGACACGTCGCGCGCGCCGATCTGCAGTGGAACGACAAAGTTCATCAGACCGGTGACAAGCGGCATGGCCACGAAGAAAATCATGATCACGCCGTGGGCGGTGAACACCTGGTCATAGTGGTGGGCCGGGAGATAGCCCTCGGAGCCGCCGAAGGCCATGGCCTGTTGCAGGCGCATCATGATGGCGTCGGCGAAGCCGCGCAGCAGCATGACGATGCCGAGGATCATGTACATGATGCCGATGCGCTTGTGGTCGATGCTGGTGAACCATTCGCGCCAGAGGTAGGCCCAGAGGCGGTAATAGGTGAGAAGCCCCACCAGTGCCAAACCGCCGAGGGCCACCATGGCAAATGTGCCGACCAGGATCGGCTCATGATACGGGAAGGATTCCAGGGTCAACCGGCCGAAGACCGCCTTGAGAAGATCGGGATTATCAAACATGTCGGACTCAATCCGTTCAGGAATTCGATGGACGGCGCTGTACGCCGAACAGTGGGGCAGTTGGGCGTGGCAGTCCGGCACCGAGTATTGGTGAGGAGTCGCGTGGTGACAGCAGTGGAGATTGTGCGGCCGCACGCATTCTCTCTTCCTCTTCCGTCGTGCATATCCGTGCGACATAGGTTGTCGGCGGAGCAAAAATGGCGCCGCGTCGCCTGTATTTGTCATACTCGAGCGGGTGGACATTGTTGATGCCGGCAAGCCCGAGCCCGCCCTTGGCATCGATCGAGCTCATCTCGTCCATGCACATTTTGCCAAGCTCGACGCAGCGGTTGAGCACGGCAGTAAAGAGCTGTGTCTCGACACTGCCGAAACGGCGCGCCGGCTCGTTTTCGCTGGGCCGTTCAAGTTCGAGATAGGCGTTGCGATCCAGCTTGGCGCCCTGCGCTTTCACGTCGGCCATCCACTTGTCAAAATCGGCATCGGACAGGCCAAGGAAGGCAAATTTCATGCCTGAGAAGCCCGCACCGCTATAGTTCGCCGAGAAGCCTTCGAAGGTGCCGGGATGATTGATCACGGCGCTGAGTTTCGTCTGCATACCCGGCATGGTGTAGATCTGGCCTGCAAGGGCCGGAATGTAGAATGAGTTCATGACCGCCGACGATGTCAGACGGAAATCGATTGGCCGATCCACCGGGGCGGCCAGTTCGTTGACCGTCGCCACACCATATTCCGGATAGATGAACAGCCACTTCCAGTCGAGCGCCACGACTTCCACCTGCAGGGGCTTGACCTGCTTGTCGACCAGCCTGCCGGGCGCAATGCGATCCAGCGGGCGGTAGGGATCGAGCAGATGCGTGCCCATCCATGTCAGCGCGCCAAGGCAGATGATGATGAGGAGCGGCGCGGCCCAGATGATCAGTTCCAGTTGCGTCGAGTGATCCCAATCGGGCTCGTAGCGTGCCTCTGTATTGGATTGGCGATAACGCCATGCGAAAAACACCGTCAACAGCATGACGGGTACGATGATTATCAGCATCAGGATGGTCGAGATGACGATGAGATCCCGCTGCTGTGCAGCTACGTCGCCAGACGGACTCATGACGACGGCATTGCATGCGGTCAGCATGGTGAGAAATGGAAGTATGGCGACGGCAAGAAAACGTTTCAAGGTCGTTCCTGTCATGATAACGGCGCTAATTTGCGCCATCCGTAACGGCACCCCATTCAAAGTGACATTGGACAATTTGCCCAATCCTTCCCCAATGTGTCACAATGATAAAGGAGATGCTAGCATAAGCCGTGAACGCGGCTTGACGTCAGCAGCTGCCAAATCAGGATTGAGGAGCGCAACGAGACATGAGCGCGGAAATAGGGGTGCCCTCATCGACGACGCACGGACGTGACGTGAAGGGCCTGCATGGCCACGAGGATGTCAATGTCGGTGAGATCGCCATCGGTGTCATCATCGGGCGTACGTCGGAGTTCTTCGACTTTTTCGTCTACGCCATCGCCTCCGTACTGGTCTTTCCCAAGCTGGTCTTTCCCTATGTCGATCCGCTGACGGGCACGCTCTATTCCTTTGCGATTTTTGCGCTCGCATTCATTGCGCGTCCGCTTGGGACAGTGATCTTCATGGCCATCGACCGTACCTATGGCCGTGGGGTCAAGCTCACCATTACCCTGTTCCTCCTGGGAAGCTCGACGGTGGCGATTGCCTTTCTGCCGGGTTACGAGCAGGTGGGCTGGATATCGGCGCTGCTTCTTGCGCTTTTCCGTCTCGGCCAGGGCCTGGCGCTGGGTGGTGAATGGGACGGTCTTGCCTCCCTCCTTGCGCTGAATGCGCCGGAACGCCGCCGCGGTTGGTACGCCATGATTCCGCAGCTTGGGGCTCCGCTCGGACTGATGGTTGCGGCCAGCCTGTTTGCATTCTTTGTCTCACACCTTTCCGCGCAGGATTTCCTGGAGTGGGGCTGGCGTTATCCCTTCTTCGTCGCCTTTGCCATCAATGTGGTGGCGCTGTTCGCGCGCCTGCGCATGGTCGTGACGGAACAATATGCCGAGCTCTTCAAGCGCCGGGAACTGCAGCCGACGACGGTCAGCGACACATTGCAGACAGAGGGCCGCCACGTGGTCATCGGTGCCTTTGCGCCTTTGGCCAGTTTCGCACTCTTCCATATGGTGACGGTGTTTCCCCTGTCATGGGTTTTTCTCTTCACGGACCAGGGACCGGCACGCTTCCTCATGATCGAGACGATTGGTGCGGCCGTCGGCGTGTTGGCGATCTTTGCTTCGGGAAATATTGCTGATCGCGTTGGCCGGAGCCGGTTGCTCATTGCCACAGCCATCGCCATTGCCGTGTTCAGCGGGTTCGCCCCTCAGTTGCTTGACGGCGGCGATATCGGCGAAATTATCTTCATGGTCTTCGGCTTCCTGCTTCTTGGCCTGTCGTTCGGCCAGTCCTCCGGCTCAGTCGCATCGAATTTTTCCAGGCGGTACCGCTATACGGGATCGGCGCTGACAACGGACCTCGCATGGCTGTTCGGTGCAGGTTTCGCGCCGCTTGTCGCCTTGATCCTGTCGAGCCGCTTTGGTCTCATCGCGAGCGGAGCCTATCTCCTGTCGGGTGCCGCATGCACGCTGATCGCCCTGGCAATAAACCGTCAGATTGACGGCCGCGACAAGTAGAGCCGCCTAGAAAAGCTTCAGAGGATAGGTCCTGTAGAATATCAATGCGGAGCGGAGGAACTGTCGGATGTGCCAAAGGCCCTTGCTTGCGGCCCGGCCGCCTTCATGCACGATCCTGACCGCTGGCACATAGGCAATGCGCGCTATCTTGCGAACGCGCAGGGAAATATCGAAATCCTCGAAATACAGGAGGTAGCGGGAATCAAAACCGTCCAGCTGCCTGTAAACATCGCCGCGGAAAAACATGAAGCATCCGCTGACAATGGGCGGGTCCCAGAACGGGGTATTGGCGATCTCGTCGCGCATTTCGTACCGTTCAAGGCGCCGGCGGAACATTGCCTTGATGCCGGCAGGCGCAAAACCGCGAAGAAGCAGGTCGAAGACTGCGGGATAGCGCTTGCAGAGATATTGCGTGCTCCCGTCCGGATTGAACGCCTTGGGCGTGATCAGCCCCGTTTCCGGCGCACCGCTCATGAAGATCAATGCCTGCTTCAGGGCATCCGGCTCCATTTCCACATCGGGATTCAAGACGAGGTGAAATTTCCCCGCCTTGTCCAGAACCATGTTGTTGGCGGCACCAAAGCCGACATTGCCGTGCCCTGCGATGATCTCAAGCGGCAGGCCAGGCAGCAGATTTCTCATCCAGCCGTGGTCTGCAGGCTCGGGCGAATTGTCGATCACATAGAGTTTGGCGCGAAGCGGGGCAATCGTCTCCACTGCTTTCCGAAGGCTCGTCAGTGTGGCCGCGAGCACGGCCTGTTCAGGTTTGAAAATGACCACCCCTATGGTGAGGTCGAAGTCCGGGGACATGGCGGCAAGGCTCCGTTCAACCATTGCTCGGTTTCTTTCCCATGCGGCCGAAAAGCCCGTGAAAAATGCCCAGCGTCATCATCCCGGCGTGCTGCAGCCTTGGCACTGTAAAGATACTGTAGAACACAAATTTCCGGACCAGGCGCACCGCATCGACGATCTTCCAGTTGGCGCGCAGCCACGGCTGCCGGTAAAGCCAGACGGCATTGCGGAAATGGTAGTAGTGCCGCAACGGGCTGTGCACCGGAATGAACCGTCCACGAAACTTTATCGGGTTGTCACCCAGGTCATGCTGCATTTCGGCGGCGCAAACCCCAAAGGATTGGTATCCCATGTGTTGCGCCCGCAGGCCCCATTCGATGTCGACATAGTCGATGAAAAGTTCCTCTTTCATGCCGCCGACGTCATCAAGGGTCGCTGTCGGAATGAGGCAGCCCGACGCTATGAGATAATCGACATCGACGACCGCATCGGCCGTGTCACAGGTCTGCCGCCGAAGCCGCAATCCTTCTGTTTTGATGAATGGAGGCGGATTCTTTTGCCGCGAGTCCTCATAACGCGGACCGACACATCCGAGCTTCACCCCTTTGGCAATCTGGGCCTTTGCCGCTGACAGCAGCGTGGCCACCATGTCTGGTGCCGGTATGCTGTCCTGGTCGAGCAGGAGAACAAAGCTTAAACCCGATGCGCGTGCGCGGTCGATCCCAACGTTCTGCGCTTTGGCAATACCGTAATTGGCGTCAAGCGGTACAAATTCCGCTTGATTGCTCTGGCTTGCAAACCATTGTTCCAGATTCATTTTCGAACCATTGTCAACGACGATGACACGGGCGACTTGCGGGGTGATCGCGTTCAGAAGCGCTGCAAGACCTGCAAGATCCGGATTATAGGTCACGATGATCGCGCTGACTTCTGGCTGCTGTTCAATTCGCATTTAAGGTTCCGTATTGCCTGGGCCGCATATTTGATTCTAGACAAGAATCATGATGTAAAAACAATAGGTTGCGTGGCCGGAAACATCCGGGTCACGCCGTCTTCTCATTTACTTCCGGTTGACTTGTCTTTCTGTTGTCGCCAAATGGTTTTTCAATGACCGGTGAACCGCATTTCGCCATCTTTGCATGAAACCAAGTGTGGCCACTTAGGGCGTTATATATCGGCTCAGTTTGTAGCATTGACATAAGGAAGCGATCGCATGAAGGGTATTATATTAGCCGGGGGCAGCGGTACACGTCTTTATCCACTAACGATCGCGGTGTCGAAGCAAATTCTTCCCATCTATGATAAGCCCATGATCTATTACCCGCTGAGCGTTCTGATGCTCGCCGGAATACGCGACATTCTGATCATCTCGACACCGCATGATTTGCCGCTTTTCCAGAAGCTGCTTGGAGACGGGGCTGATTTTGGGGTCAATTTCTCCTATGCCGAACAGCCGCAGCCAAATGGTCTGGCCGAAGCGTTCATCATCGGGCGCGACTTCATCGGCCAGGACAGTGTTGCGATGATTCTGGGCGACAACATCTATTTCGGCGATGGCCTTTCCAAGCTATGCCAGGTTGCCTCATCGATAACCAAGGGCGGCATGGTATTTGCTTATCACGTCGACGATCCGCAACGTTATGGTGTGGTGGATTTTGACAAGGTTACCGGCCAGGCATTGTCCATTGAAGAAAAGCCTGTGCACCCCAAGTCGCATTGGGCCGTGACGGGGCTGTATTTTTACAGCAACGATGTGGTGGACATTGCGCGCTCGATTGAACCGTCGTCGCGCGGAGAGCTGGAAATCACGAGCGTTAACAATATTTATCTGGAACGCGGGGAATTGCAGGTTCAGCAACTGGGCCGCGGCTATGCATGGCTCGATACCGGTACCCATGACAGCTTGCATGAGGCGTCGTCATTTGTCCGGACAATCGAACACCGGCAGGGCATCAAGATTGCATGTCCGGAGGAAATCGGCCTGGAATGGGGCTGGTTGAATGCCGATCAGGTACTTGAAAGAGCAGCAAAAATGGGCAAGACCGAATACGCCGCATATCTGCGGCGGCGTGCTGCGGAGATTGGAACAGAATGATTGAAGTCAGGCCTCTCGCCCTCAAGGGCGTTCTTGAGATTTTGCCGCCGAAGTTTGGCGACGATCGGGGCTTTTTCTCCGAAACATACAATGCGGAGCGTTTCGCCGCGGCCGGAATCACGTTGCAGTTCGTGCAGGACAATCATTCGTTCTCCGCTGCAAAGGGCGTGTTGCGCGGCCTGCATTATCAGCTCCCGCCGCGCGCACAGGACAAGCTGGTGCGCGTGGTCAAGGGCTCCATTCTCGATGTGGTCGTCGATATTCGCAAAAGCTCCCCGACGTTCAGAAAATGGGTTTCGCTTGAAGTCTCGGCAGCCAAATGGAACCAGATTCTGGTCCCGAAGGGCTTTGCCCACGGTTTCGTCACTTTGGAAGAGAACACCGAGGTGATTTACAAGGTGACGGATTATTACTCGCCGCAACACGACCGTGGTATCCGCTTCGACGATCCTTCGATTGGCATTGACTGGCCGCTGGAGGCTTCCACGCTTCAGCTTTCCGACAAGGACCGGAAAGCACCACTGCTTGACGGTTCCGATATTTTTCCCTGAGGGAGAGGCTTTTTCATGAGAATTCTAGTCACGGGTGGTGCGGGCTTTATCGGATCGGCGGTCTGCCGCCATCTCGCGTCCAATCCCCGCAACCAGGTCGTCAACGTCGACAAGCTGACTTATGCGGGCAATCTCGCATCGCTTCGCCAGATCGAGAATTATCCCAACTACAGCTTCGTTGAAGCTGATATCTGCGATGACGCCGCCACTCTTGACGTGCTTCGCACCGAAAAGATCGAAGCGGTCATGCATTTGGCGGCCGAGAGCCACGTGGATCGCTCCATTGACGGCCCTGCGGCGTTCATCGAGACCAATATCGTGGGTACATTCCGCATGCTGAATGCGGCGCTGGCCTATTGGCGTGATCTGCCCGAACCCGCCAAGTCCGAATTCCGCTTTCACCACATTTCCACGGACGAGGTTTTCGGGGATTTGCCGTTCGACAGCGGCATCTTTACCGAAGAAACGCCTTACGCTCCGTCGTCTCCCTATTCGGCGTCAAAGGCAGCCTCGGATCATCTGGTCCGCGCGTGGCACGAGACATATGGTCTGCCGGTGGTTCTGTCGAACTGCTCGAACAATTATGGTCCCTTCCATTTTCCGGAAAAGCTCATTCCGCTTGTTATTCTCAATGCGCTCGATGAGAAGCCATTGCCCGTCTACGGCGCAGGCGCAAATGTTCGCGACTGGTTGTTCGTCGAGGATCATGCGCGGGCATTGGAACTGGTGGTGACCAAAGGCAAGCCGGGCGAAAGCTACAATATTGGCGGGCGTGCGGAGCGCACCAATCTCAGCGTTGTTGAAACCATTTGCGATATTCTCGACAACAAGCGTCCGCGCAAGGGCGGCGCGCGTTACCGGGATCTCATCACATTCGTGACCGACCGTCCCGGACATGACCGCCGCTATGCCATCGATGCGTCGAAGATCGAACGTGAACTCGGCTGGAAACCGGCCGAAACCTTCGACAGCGGTTTGGAACGGACCATACAATGGTATCTCGACAACACGTGGTGGTGGGAGCCGATCCGCAGCGGAAGCTATGCGGGTGAACGGCTTGGCTCTGTCTCCCTGAAGAAGGGGACGGCATGAAAATTGTCGTAACGGGCCGGGACGGGCAGGTTGTCCGCAGTCTGGTCGAACGCGCCCGCCTGCACCCCGAAATAACGCTCCTGACCCTTGGACGCCCGGATTTTGATCTGGCGCGGCCGGATACCGTCTTCGATGCGATCGCTACGGCGAAACCAGATCTCGTCGTATCTGCTGCGGCCTATACGGCTGTCGATCAGGCGGAGGATGAACCTGAATTGGCCCATGCCATCAATGCGGCCGGTGCCGGAGCTGTTGCCGCGGCTGCGGCGCGGGCTGGTGCGCCGGTTATTCATCTTTCAACCGATTATGTGTTCGCTGGCGAAGGTGACACTGCCTATACGGAAGATGACCCGACAGGACCGCACGGCGTTTACGGCCAGACCAAGCTCGCCGGTGAGGCTTTGGTCGCCGCGGTCAACAGCAGACACCTTATCCTGCGCACCGCTTGGCTTTACAGTCCCTTCGGTAAGAATTTTGTCAAAACCATGCTGCATCTGGCTGCAAGCCGGGACAGCCTGTCGGTGGTATCCGATCAATGGGGAAACCCGACATCGGCCATCGATACTGCCGACGGCATCCTGCACGCCGCAAACCGCCTTCGTACGGACCCGCAGTTCGATGCATTTGGTGTCTATCATCTCGCGGGAACGGGCAGCACGAACTGGAGCACCTTCGCGCGGGCGATCTTTCAGGCCAGTCGGGATGAGCAGGGCCCGTTCGCCGAGGTGAAGGACATCCTGACGTCGGAATATCCGACGAAAGCCCGCCGCCCGCTGAACTCGCGTCTCAGCACTGAAAAATTCCATGCCGTGTTCGGCTGGCAGGCGCCGTCCTGGGAACAGTCGACCATATCAACGGTCAAACGGCTTTTGCAGCCGAGCGAGCGGTAAAAGCCCCAGGCTATGAATGCGTGCCCAGCATTGCACGGGCACGCGCCAACCCCCAATCAAGCAGGTCTTCGGCGCGGCCATCATTGGATGCCTCGGCATAGCAGCGCAGCTCAGGCGCATTGCCCGATGCCCGATAGTGAATGACGTCGCCCGTCGAAAGGACGACACGCAGGCCGTCAATGGCATCGCTTTCCCTGATCGTGCCGACCGGCGCGAAGAAGGCGTCGCGGCGCGCACCGTCAAGCAGACCCTGCAGGAAGGGGCCGCTGGCCGTCGATGCAACATGCTCGAGCCGGCCGCTGCGCGTAAAGCGCGAGGGCAGATCCCTAAGCAGCGCCGACACCGGAACACCCCTACGGGCCGCCATGCCCAGAACGCTGAGGATGGGCAGCATGGCGTCGCGGGTTGGCAAGGCCTCCAATGTTGCGCCGTTCATGGCGAGGGATGAACCCAGAAGTACCCCGCCATTGGCTTCAAAACCGACGATTCGCCGGAACCCATCCCTGCTGGCCTGCTCCATGCCTTCGATCACATAGGGCGATCCGACGCGCGTCCGGTAGACTTTCGTGAAGAGACCGCTCAGCTCAATGGCCGTATTGGAGGTGACGGGCGTTACGACCGCATCCGCATCGAGAAAATGTGCTGTCAGAAGGCCGACGCTGTCGCCGCGCAGAAAAACACCATTTTCATCGGCAACAAGCGGCCGGTCGGCATCGCCATCGGTCGAAACCAGCGCGTCGAGCTTGTGTCTTTTGCAGGCATCGGTGGCAAATGCGATATCTTCGGGACGGAGAGCTTCGGTGTCAACGGGCACGAATACGGTGGAACGCCCAAGCGCCACGGCATCGGCGCCGAGGTTCTGCAGGATGGTGACGATCAGATCGCCCGCAACGGAGCTGTGCTGATAAACGCCGATTCTCGTGCCGGCCAAAGCCTCCTGGCGCAGAACGGAGATGCTTCGCTTGATGTAATGTTGCAGCGCATCCGGCACGATTGCTGCCTGCCCGTCGGGGCCTGTCGGCTTTTTCGCCTCCAGATCAAGGACAGCCAGGATGCCGGCTTCATCGGCCTTGTCGATCTCGCCGTCGGGCCGGTAGAACTTCAGGCCATTCCGGTCGGCGGGAATATGGCTGCCGGTGACCATGATGGCCGGTGCCTTCAGGCTGAGCGCGCGAAACGCCAGTGCCGGTGTCGGCAAGGGGCCGCAGTTTTCCACCTGCATTCCAAAAGATTCTGCGGCCGCCATGCACGCGGCCGCCATGCACGGACTGCTGGAACGCAGATCGTAACCAACGAGCAAAGGGCTGCCGGACGCAACGCCTTTGACTTTCTGCATGTGTGTCAGGAATGCGAGCGTATAGGCTTTGCAGACCTCATCAGGTAGTTCGGTTACAAGACCGCGAAGGCCGCTTGTGCCAAATTTCAGACTGCTCATTGTACTGTCACAACCGCTGAAGGCGTTTCCGCAATATGCTCCCGTAAGGTGTCAGCCGCGCTGGATCGAAAGTCAACAACGATCGATGTCAGAATATAGCTGGGGGAGTGTGAATGGAAAAAGTGGCTGGGGAACCTGGATTCGAACCAGGACTAACGGAGTCAGAGTCCGTGGGTCTACCGTTAACCTATTCCCCAACAACCGCTTTTGGGCGGTGGCTGATTAAGCCGGTGCGGGGTCATATAGTCCAATTCGTTCAGGATGAAAACCCCTGTTCGGATGGTTTTTGCACTGCGCCGCATTTTATCTTCCATACACGAATTTAATGGGCGGAAATGGCCGGTTCGTTCTTGGAACTGGTTGCCAGGCTATCGAAAATACCGGCGAAGCCATTTGGCCGCTGGCAATCCGATACGTCAGGCCTATAACTGTCTGTAAGTGATTTGCAACGCACAGCGAAGAGAAAGCAGACGAGGTGGCGGACCGATCATCACCACTGGCCCCGTTCAGGCACGACACGTTCCGCACTATCTGGATCGCGAGCCTGGTCTCCAATTTCGGCTCGCTGATCCAGGCGGTGGGTGCCGCATGGATGATGACATCGATTTCTGATTCGGTGAACATGGTGGCACTTGTGCAGGCCTCCACGGCACTGCCCATCATGATCTTTTCCCTGGTCTCCGGCGCGCTGGCGGACAATTTCGACCGGCGCAAGGTGATGCTGGTGGCACAGTGGTTCATGCTGATCGTTTCAGCGTTTCTAACGGTTTTTGCCTATCTCGGGCTCATCACCCCCTGGCTTCTCCTGGCATTCACCTTTCTGCTGGGCTGCGGGACGGCTCTCAACAATCCATCCTGGCAGGCCTCGGTCGGTGACATGGTTCCCCGGGACGATCTGCCCAATGCGGTGGCGCTGAACAGCATGGGCTTCAACATCACGCGCAGCGTCGGTCCGGCCATTGGCGGTCTCATTGTTGCGGTTGCCGGTGCCGCGGCGACGTTTGCGGTCAACGCGGCCAGCTATTTCGCCGTGATCTATGCCCTGATGCGCTGGCAGCCGAAAATCGATCCGAGCCCCTTGCCGCGCGAATCGCTCGGCCGCGCCATTTCGGCGGGCCTGCGCTACGTCGCCATGTCGCCCAATATCGGCAAGGTAGTCATTCGCGGCTTTGTCTTCGGTCTTTCAGCCAGTGCGATTCTGGCGCTCCTGCCGCTGGTTGCCCGCGATCTCGTCCATGGCGGTCCTCTGACCTACGGTGTCATGCTCGGCTCGTTCGGTATCGGTGCCATCGGCGGTGCGCTGCTCAGTGCACGCCTGCGTGAATTCCTCTCGAGCGAGGCCATCGTGCGGTATGCCTTTGCGGGGTTTGCGGTGAGCGCGGCGGTGACGGCGATCAGCACGTCGGTGTGGCCGACCAATATCGCCCTGCTGCTGGCCGGGGCCTGCTGGGTCCTTGCCCTCTCGCTGTTCAATGTCACGGTGCAGCTGTCGACGCCGCGCTGGGTGGTGGGCCGGGCCCTGTCGCTCTATCAGACGACGACATTTGCGGGTATTGCCGCCGGCAGCTGGCTCTGGGGGGCGGCGGCCGAGCAATATGGCGCGGACAGGGCTCTGATCGCTTCCGGTGTGCTCATGCTGCTCGGCGCAGTGATTGGCCTGCGCTACGCCCTGCCGGAGTTCAAGTCGCTCAATCTCGATCCGCTCAACCGGTTCAGCGAACCGCTGCTGGCGCTTGACCTGAAGCCGCGCAGTGGTCCGATTGTCATCATGATCGACTACGAGATCGCCGAAGAAGACATTCCCGAGTTCCTCGCGCTGATGTCAGACCGGCGGCGTGTGCGGATCCGCGACGGCGCGGGGCAATGGGCGCTGATGCGCGATCTCGAGAAACCGGAAATCTGGACCGAAACCTATCACACGCCCACCTGGGTCGAATATGTCCGCCACAACCAGCGGCGAACGCAGGCGGATGCGGCGGTTGGCGACCGGATCCGCGCACTGCATCGGGGCGGCGAAATCCGGGTCCATCGCATGATCGAGCGGCAAACAATCCTGCCGCACGATATCGCTGCGCATAAGACGCCGATGGACATGCACTGACGGGACTATTTCTTCCGAAGTGCATCCGCGAGCGCCGCGCCGAAAGCACCCTGTGTTGTTGATGCCTGCGGTTTGCCCTGCGCTGCCGGTTTCGGCTTGAAGCTGGCGTTGTCAGCCCTTTGCTCCCTTGGGGCAGGGGCACTACCATCCTTGCGCATGGTCAGGCTGATGCGGTTGCGCTTGACGTCGATATCCACAACGCGGACTTTCACCACATCCCCCGCCTTGACGACCTCATGGGCGTCCTTGATGAAACGGTCTGCCAGTTGTGACAGGTGCACCAATCCGTCCTGATGCACGCCGATGTCCACAAAGGCGCCGAAGGCAGCCACATTGGTGACCGTTCCTTCCAGCATCATTCCCGGCTTCAGGTCCTTGATGTTGTCGATACCATCGGCAAAGGCCGCGGTTTTGAACTGCGGCCGCGGATCGCGGCCGGGCTTTTCCAGCTCGGCGATGATGTCGCGAACCGTCGGCAGGCCGAATCGCTCGTCGACGAAGAGGCGCGGATCGAGCGCCTTCAGGGCGGTGCTGTCATTCATGAGCGAACGCACATCACGGCCGCAGGCGCTGACAATCTTCTTGGCGACGCCGTAAGCCTCCGGATGAACCGCCGAAGCGTCCAGCGGCTCGGTGCCGTCGGGAATACGCAGGAAGCCGGCACATTGTTCGAAGGCACGCGGCCCCAACCGTGCGACTTTCAGGAGGTCGCGGCGGGTTTTGAACGGACCGACGTCGTTGCGGTAAGCGACCACGGCTTCTGCCAGCGACGTTCCCAGACCCGAAATGCGGGCCAGCAGTGGCGCCGATGCGGTGTTGAGGTCGACGCCGACCGCATTCACTGCGTCTTCGACAACACCGTCGAGCGAGCGGGCCAGGCGATACTGGTCGACGTCGTGCTGGTACTGGCCGACGCCGATGGATTTGGGCTCGATCTTGACGAGTTCCGCCAGCGGGTCCTGCAGGCGCCGGGCAATGGAAACAGCGCCTCTGAGCGATACGTCGATATCCGGGAATTCTGCGGCAGCAGTTGCCGATGCCGAATAAACGGATGCACCGGCCTCGCTGACGATCACTTTCAGCGGCTTGGGCGAGGGCATGTCGGCAAGCATGTCCGCAACAAGGCGCTCTGTCTCGCGGCTGCCGGTCCCGTTGCCGATCGCGATCAGCTCGATCCTGTGCTTGCCGACCAGCCGCGCGAGTTCGGCCTGGGTTCCACGCAGATCGTTGCGCGGCGGAAAGGGATAGACGGTCGTCGTGTCGAGAACCTTGCCGGTGCCATCGACGACAGCCACTTTCACGCCGGTGCGGATGCCGGGATCGAGGCCCATCGTTGCGCGCGATCCGGCCGGTGCCGCCAGCAGAAGGTCTTTCAGATTGCGGGCGAAAACGTGGATCGCCTCTTCCTCCGCCTTTTCACGCATCTGTGTCATCAGGTCGATGGAAAGGTTGAGCGACAGCCGTGCCCGCCAGGCCCAGCGGACGACGTCCATCAGCCAGCTGTCGGCGGCGGTTCCACTCGGAGATATTGCATAGGCGCCGGCGATCATGCGTTCCACCGGCTTCACCGCAGAGGTGTCGTCGGCATCGACTTCGATCTCGAGGGAAAGCACATCTTCGTTGCGCCCGCGCAGCATGGCGAGGGCGCGATGGCTGGGGACGGTCGCCCAGCGTTCGAAATGGTTGAAATAGTCGGAGAATTTTGCGCCCGCTTCCTGCTTGCCGTCGGCGACCTTGGCGCGCAGAACAGCCTTGTCCTTCATGTGGTTGCGCAGGCGGCCGACGAGATCGGCATTTTCGGAGAAGGTTTCGACCAGAATATCGCGTGCGCCATCCAGCGCCGTTTTCACATCCGGCACATCCGCCGAAAGAAAAGTCTGGGCCAGTTCTGATGGAACGCTGCGGCGGTCGGCGAGAATCGTTTCAGCCAGCGGCCCCAATCCGCGTTCGCGGGCAATTTCGGCCCGCGTGCGCCGCTTGGGTTTGTAGGGCAGATAAATGTCCTCAAGCTCGGCCTTGGTGGCGGACGCCAGGATCTTGGTTTCCAGCTCGTCAGTCAGCTTGCCCTGGCTGCGGATGGACTCGATGATGGTATCGCGCCGGGCGTCAAGCTCGCGCAGGTAGATGAGCCGTTCGTCGAGAAGCCGCAGCTGCGTATCGTCTAGCCCGCCCGTCACCTCTTTGCGGTAGCGGGCAATGAACGGAACGGTCGCGCCGCCGTCCAGCAGTTCGATCGCCGCATTGGCCTGTTCGGGCCTGGCATTGATCTCGGTGGCAATGATACGCGCAATACGGGCAGTTGTGGCAGTCATACTGGTCTCATCAAACTTGATCGGACGGCGACCATAGGGCTGCCGGGATCAATCGGCAATCGTTTGGTCCGCTGGTTCTCCCGGCGTTCCACGAAAAATTCCATGGCTTCCCCCGGCTTGACCTGCTCGATGAAACGTTTCCTTATCGCCTGACCCTTCTGCTGATTCAGCCAATATGGATAGTGTGACGATGCCGGCAAATACGAAGCCAAGGATTCTGTGCGTTGGTGCCCTGACGATGGACACCATCTTCCGGCTGGAAACCCTGCCGCCCGGTCCCGGCAAGTTCATCCCGCAGGAGGCCGTGGAGATCGCAGCAGGCATGGCATCGAGCCAGGCGGCAACCATTGCAAGGCTGGGCGGCAGCGCGTCTTTGTGGGCGTCGGCGGGGCTGGACCATGTCGGCGATCGCGTGGTCGCTGAGCTGGTGGAGGAAGGGGTCGACTGCACCTTTGTCCGCCGCATCCAAGGTGCGCGCTCGGCTTTTTCCTCGATCTTTGTCGACAGGTCGGGTGAGCGCATGATCGTGCCCTTCTATGACAAGACCCTGTTGAGCGCGCCGGAACAAATCCCGCCCATCGAAGGCGGCGCATTCGATGTGGTGATGACTGATGTTCGCTGGCCGCTGGCTGCTGCCACTGCGCTCAGGGCGGCGCGCGACGCTGGCATTCATGGCGTGCTCGATGCCGATGTTGCGCCGCTGGAAACCCTTGAGCGGCTGCTGCCGCTTGCATCGCACATTGTCGCCTCGGAACCGGCAGCCGAAATCATCACCGGTGAGGCGGATATCGAGCGTGCCGTCATTGCCTTGGCGGCCCGGTATCGCGGTTTTGTCGCGGTCACCGGCGGCGGCAAGGGCTGCTACTGGTCCGGCGGCGAAGCGGGAATTGTACACCATATACCCGCTTTTGCCGTTGATGCCGTGGACACGCTGGCCGCCGGGGATGTGTTTCACGGCGCCTTCGCGCTGGCGCTGGCCGAAGGGCATGGCATGGAGGAGATCATGCGTTTTGCCAGCGCGGCGGCGGCGATCAAATGCACCCGGTTTGGCGGACGCGCCGGTGCGCCGACGCGGAACGAAGTCGAGCACTTGCTGTTCAATTCATAACATTTGTATCCATGCTCGCAAAAATGTATGTGACAGCATGTTGACTATCAACTAACATGTTAGTAGTCTTTATGCATTGAGAGGGTGGGAGGAAAATCATTGTCTCGGGTTGAACGGTTTGGACTTTCTGCGGCATTGACGATGCCGTTTGATGCGGCGCTGGCAATTGATCTGCCCTCGGCAATTCACCATGCAAAAACCTGTCTGCAGCGCGGCTGCAGCAGCGTCACCCTCTTCGGGACGACGGGCGAGGGCTCATCCATCGGTATCCATGAGCGCCAGGCCGTCATCAAGGGATTTATTGCGGCAGGCATCGCGCCGTCGCAGATTGTCGTTGGCATCATGGCCAATTCGCATGTCGATGCGGCAGAGCAGGCACGGTTTGCACTGGATGCGGGATGCCGCGGTATTCTCCTGGCGCCGCCGTCCTATTTCAAGAATGTCAGCGATGACGGCCTGTTTGACTGGCATGCGGCGGCGTTCAAGGCAATCGGTGCGGATGTGCGCGGCATCATTCTGTATAATCTGCCCTCGGTGACGGCAGTCGAGATTTCGGTTGATCTGGTCAGCCGGTTGCGTGAGGCCTTCCCTGGTGCGATTGCCGGGGTCAAGGATTCTTCCGGCAACTGGAGCTATACGGAAAAGATGCTGGCGCGGCACAATGACCTTGCCATCCTGATCGGCGATGAACGCAGTCTTGCTGCAGGCGTGCGGCTCGGCGGGCAGGGTGCCATCTCGGGTCTGGCCAATATCTATCCCGAACGTCTCGTGCGCATGATCGATGAAGGGCGCGATGATGAAGAGGTGGTTGCGGCTGTCAATGAACTGGTGAAATATCCGGTGATTCCGGCTGTGAAGGCGATGGTTGCCCATCACCAGGGCGAAGAAGGCTGGCGGCGGACGCGTGGCCCGCTCGAAGCCTTGCCGGACGGCGATCGCAAGCATCTGACAGCAGTCTTTGATCGTCTGTTTGTCGCGGCGGCTGCCTGACGGGGAATCGTGAAGGCGTCCTGAGGAGGAACAGGCATGGATGACAGCGGCGAGCCGGTAAGATTGCGTGAGAAAGCCTATGCGAGTTTCACGGAACATCTTCTGGCTCGTGACTTTCATCCGGGGCAGTTCGTGTCGCAACGCCAGCTTGTTGCCATGACCGGCATGCCGCTCGGCGCCATCCGCGAAGTTGTGCCCCGTCTCGAAGCTGAGGGGTTGGTGAAGACGGTGCCGCAGCGCGGGATACAGATTGCGCATATCGATATCAATCTGATCCGCGAAGCCTTCCAGTTCCGCGTCTTCATGGAGAAGGAAGCGATTGCGCTGTTCTGTGTTTCCGCTTCCGATGAGGTGTTGGCCAGGTTGCGGCGCGAACATGAAGAGACCTTGGAGAAGGCTCTCAGGGACGGAGAGACGCCCGAGCTTGAACTGCACGCACAGGCGATCGATTGGTCGCTGCATGACACAATCATCGATTCCCTTGGCAATGGGATCATTTCGAAAGCCTATCGGATCAATGCCATCAAGATGCGCTTGATCAATCAGGAGCGGTTTCGCATCACCGGCCGCGTTATTCCGGTGATGCGCGAGCATCTGGCGGTCATTGCGGCAATCGAGACCCGCAACCCGCAAACGGCGATGGATGCCATTGCCGAGCATATCAACAATGCAAGGAATCTCGCTCTGAAGGTTTAGACGCAACGGTGCCGGAAATGGGAGTTACGGCGCTGCAATGGATTATGGGAGGACGATAAGCATGAAACGGATTCAACCGACACGCCGGCAATTTCTTGCCGGATCAGCAGCACTTGGCGCGGCGAGCTTTGCCGGCCTAAAGCCGGCATTCGCCAATGTCGACTGGAAGAAATTTGCAGGCACGACCCTTGAGGTGAACCTGATCAAGAGCCCGCGCGGCGATATTCTGCAAAAGTACCAGAAGGAATTCGAGGAATTGACCGGAATCAAGGTCAATTCCGAGCAGACGCCGGAACAGCAGCAGCGCCAGAAAGCCGTGATCGAACTGACCTCCGGCAAGCCGAGCTTCGATGTCATCCATATCAGCTATCACGTGCAGAAGCGGCAGTTCGAGAAGGGTGGCTGGCTTGCCGACCTGACACCGTTCCTGAAGGACCCCTCGCTCACCGAGCCGTCACTGGTCGAAAGCGATTTTGCCGAAGCGGGTCTTGCCTTTGCCAAGGACAAGAACGGCCGTTTCGGCGGTCTGCCGTTCTCGGTGGATTACTGGATTCTGTATTGGAACAAGGAACTCTTTGCCGCCAAGGGCATCGAATATCCGAAATCCTTCGATGAACTGGTGAGCGCTGCAGAAAAACTCACCGATGCGAGCAAGGGTACATACGGGTTTGTTGCCCGCGGTATGAAGAACGCCAATACGCCTGTTTGGGCCAGCCTCATGCTCGGCTATGGCAAGAGCACGATCGACGACGGCAATCTTCAGACCGATACGCCGGAAGCAATCCAGGCCGCAACGCTCTATCAGCGTCTGATGACAAAGTCCGCACCGCCCGGCGTAACGGGTTTCAACTGGGCCGAATGCCAGTCAAACTTTCTGCAGGGCAAGGTTGCAATGTGGTTGGATGGCATCGGCTTCGCCCCGCCGCTGGAAAATCCGGAGAAATCGCGGGTCGTCGGCAAGGTCGGTTACGGCGTCATGCCCAAGGGGCCGGCCGTGCAGGCTGCGCCGACCTTCGGCGATGGTATCGGCGTGACCGAGGGATCATCGAAGAAGGAAGCGGCTTACCTCTATTGCCAATGGGCCATTTCGAAGCAGATGGGCGCGCGCCTGCTGCAAACGGGCTCCGGCGTTCCCTTCCGCAATTCGATCCTCAACGATCCGGAGGTCCGCAAGGGTGTGACCATGCCGTCCGAATGGGTTGATGTGCTGACGGCATCGGCCAAGGTCAGCCAGCTCTGCCTGCCGGTTATCGTCCCGGTCACGGAATTCCGCGACGTGATGGGTGTCGGCCTGACTAACCTTCTCGGCGGCGCCGATCCCGCAACGGAAATGAAGCGGGCAACGGAAGAGTTCCGTCCCATCCTTGCGCGCAGCGAGGGCAAATGACAATCGCCGCCCCGATCATGACAACCGAAGCACAAACCACCAAAGCCATAACGGGCAAACGCCGGCTCAAGCCGAGCTACTGGCCGTTTGTGATTCCGGCGCTGGTCATTGTCGGGGCGGTCATTCTGTTTCCCTGGGCGTTCACCCTGTGGATGAGCGTCAATGAGTGGCATCTCGGCGGAGAACAGAGCTTCGTCGGGCTCGCGAATTTTACCCGCCTGGCAGGCGATACACGCTTCTGGCAGTCGATGGGGCACACTGTTCTCTATACGCTTCTCTCCGTCATCGCCCCGTTGTTTTTTGGAACCATTGCGGCTCTGATCTTCGACAGCAAATTGCCGATGCGCGGCCTTTTGCGCGGCATCTTCGTCATGCCGATGATGGCCACGCCCGTGGCCATCGCTCTGGTCTGGACCATGATGTACCACCCGCAGCTCGGGGTTCTCAACTACCTCCTGTCACTGGTTGGCATCGGTCCGCAGGAATGGATATTCAACCAGAATACGGTGATCCCGTCGCTGGTGCTGGTCGAGACCTGGCAGTGGACACCGCTTGTCATGCTCATCGTGCTCGGCGGCCTTGCTTCCATGCCGCGCGATCCCTTCGAGAGCGCGGAAATCGATGGCGCCAATGGCTGGCAGAAATTCCGCTACATCACGCTGCCGATGATCCTGCCCTTCATGATGGTTGCCGTGATCATCCGCTCCATCGATGCCCTGAAGAGCTTTGACATCATCTTTGCCATGACGCAGGGCGGCCCCGGCACGGCATCCGAGACGATCAATATCTATCTCTACAATGTCGCCTTTTCCTACTACGACATCGGCTATGGCTCGGCGATTGCCGTGGTCTTCTTCGTCGTCATCATCACCATGTCCATGGCGCTGCTTTATCTGCGCCAGCGGACCAAATGGAACAGCTGAGGGAGACGCCGATGGCCCGCCGTAGTCCGCTGAAATCACTGGGCACCGCCTTTGTCGTGTTCGTGATTGTTTCACCCGCCATTTTCTTCTTTCTCTGGATGCTGTCGCTATCGTTGAAATACGAGATCGACAATGGCGCCTATCCGCCGATCTTCATCCCGGAGCGGTTTGCCTGGTCGAACTACACCCAGATTTTTGCCACGAACGATTTCCTGCATTACTTCTGGAACAGTCTGATTGTGACAGGCATATCGACATTGTTGGCCCTGCTCGTCGGGGTGCCTGCCGGCTATGGCATTGCCCGCCTGCGCGCCGACAAGGCGGCCATCGTTGTCATGATCGCGCGCATGACGCCGGGCCTGTCCTACCTTATTCCCCTGTTCCTGCTGTTCCAGACGATGGGATTGCTGGGAACGCTGTGGCCGCAGATCATCATCCATCTGGTTGTGACCGTGCCCATCGTGATCTGGATCATGATCGGCTATTTCGAGACGACACCGATGGAACTGGAAGAGGCTGCCATGATCGATGGCGCAACCTCATGGCAGGTCTTTGTCAAGGTGGCGCTGCCCATTGCCAAGCCCGGTATTGTCGTTTCGCTGATCCTAGCGGTGATCTTCTCCTGGAACAATTTTGTCTTCGGGATTGTGCTGGCCAGCCGTGAAACCCGGACCTTGCCGGTCGCGGTCTACAACATGCTTTCATTCGAGCAGGTCAGCTGGGGCCCGCTGGCCGCTGCGGCGTTGGTCGTTACACTGCCGGTGCTGCTGCTGACCGTTTTTGCCCAGCGCCAGATCATTGCGGGTCTCACCGCCGGTGCCGTCAAGGGCGGTTAGAACAGGTTTTCAAGAACAGGGAGGGCGCGATGGCTTCGGTCTCGATCAAGGATGTCACCAAGAAATACGGCAACGTCAATGTGATGCACGGTGTCTCCGTCGATATTGAAGATGGCGAGTTCGTCATTCTCGTCGGTCCGTCGGGCTGCGGGAAATCGACATTGCTGCGCATGATTGCCGGGCTGGAGGAAATCACCACCGGGGAAATTGCCATCGGCAGCCGCGTGGTCAATGACCTGCCTGCCAAGGAGCGCGACATCGCCATGGTGTTCCAGAACTACGCGCTCTATCCGCATATGACGGTGGCCGACAATATGGGCTTCGCGCTCATGCTCAAGAATGCGCCGAAGCAGGAAAAGGAAAGCCGGGTCGGCCGCGCGGCGGAAATTCTTGGTCTTGAAAAGCTGCTCGACCGCTTTCCGCGGCAATTGTCCGGCGGCCAGCGCCAGCGCGTGGCTATGGGACGCGCCATCGTCCGTGATCCGCAGGTCTTTCTGTTCGACGAGCCGCTTTCCAATCTCGATGCGAAACTGCGCGTACAGATGCGCAGCGAGATCAAGGGGCTGCATCAGCGGCTTGGTACAACCATTGTTTATGTGACGCATGACCAGATCGAAGCCATGACCATGGCCGACAAGATCGTCGTGATGAAAGACGGTTTGGTCGAACAGATCGGCACGCCGCTCGATCTCTACGATTATCCCGCCAACCTTTTTGTCGCCGGTTTCATCGGCTCGCCGTCGATGAACTTCGTCAAGGGTCGTCTGGCCGGGGCGGGGCAGTTCGTGACGCCGGAAGGTATCACGTTGCCCGTGCCGCAGACCATCCAAACCACGGGATCAGCAGACGTGATCTATGGCGTGCGTCCGGAGCACATAAAGATTGCCGCCGGCGGCATCCCGGTTGACGTCAGCGTCGTCGAGCCGACAGGCTCGGAAATCATGGTGGTCGGCAAACTGGGCGATCAGGAAATCATGTGTCTCTTCCGCGAGCGGCTGTCGATCAAATCGGGCGACCGGATTCACATTGGGATCGATCCGGCGAACAGCCACCTGTTTGATGGCGCAACGGGCATGCGGCTCGGCAAGCGCAACGCTGCGCACTAATCCATCGTATCAGCACTCTCTCCCGGGAGCCTTCACCGTGACCCTATCGACCGAGACCTACAGAACCGGAACTTTCGTTGGCCGTGTCTGGCGCCCCGATGTGCAGGGCCCCGCCCTTGTCGTGGTGCACGACGGCGTCCTGTTTGACATCACCTCACGCCAGACGGCGACAATGCGTGACCTGCTGGAACTGGACGAGCCTGCCGCCTATGTCGCTGCGCAGGTCGGAGAAAAACTCGGGCCGCTGGATACGGTTCTGGCGCAGTCCGTCGAAAGTGAAGCCGATGCCGCGCGGCTTCGGCTGCTCGCTCCCTGTGATCTCCAGGCAGTCAAGGCCTGCGGTGTTACCTTTGCCCGCTCGATGATCGAGCGCGTCATCGAGGAGAAGGCCGCGGGCAATCCGGCGCTGGCGCTGAAGATCCGTGAACGCATCATGCCGATCATCGGCAACAGTCTGCGCGATCTGAAAGCCGGTTCGCCGGAGGCTGCCAAGGTGAAGGCTGCCCTGATTGAAGAAGGTGTCTGGTCGCAATATCTGGAAGTTGGAATCGGGCCTGATGCCGAAGTATTCTCCAAGGCGCAGGTCCTCTCCTCCGTCGGCTGGGGCGCATCGGTCGGTCTGCACCCGATCTCAAGCTGGAACAATCCGGAGCCGGAAATCGTGCTCGCCGTCAACAGCAAGGGCAGGGTGCAGGGCGCGACGCTCGGCAATGACGTGAATTTGCGCGATGTCGAAGGCCGCTCCGCTCTTTTGCTCGGCAAGGCAAAGGACAACAATGCCTCATCATCGATCGGGCCGTTCATCCGGCTGTTTGATGCGACCTATTCCATCGATGACGTGCGCAATGCCGATCTTGACCTGATGGTCGAAGGCCGGGATGGGTACGTGCTGAAAGGCAGCAGCACGATGAAGGAAATCAGTCGCGATCCGCTGGATCTGGTCGCCCAGACCACCGGCCGGCATCACCAGTACCCGGATGGCTTCATGCTGTTCATGGGAACGCTGTTTGCGCCGGTCGAAGACCGCGATACGCCGGGGCAGGGATTTACCCACAAGATCGGCGATGTTGTCACCATATCGAATCCGCAGCTTGGTGCGCTCACCAATACCGTGCGGTTGTCGACGGAGTGCCCCGAATGGACATTCGGCATGGCAGCGCTCATGCGCAACCTTGCCGCGCGTGGTTTGCTGTAAGCAACCCACGCTAGATACTGTCCGCAGCGCGGCTGCTGCTTGGCGGCCGGGCTGAGCAATTGTCACAATAGTTTCGTCTAAGGTCGATCAAACTTTCACACAGCCCGTCCAGAGTTGAACGCGAGCGAGGCAGCCGGATTTATCCAGAGCTGCCCCGGGTTCATTCTCTCAATTGCCGTATTCAGGGGGCTTTAATGCAGGGTTTTGGTGTGAAAATTGGTCTGGCCGCAGGGCTGCTGGCCGCCGGGTTTGGTGCGACGCCAGCCATGGCCGAGAAGGTCAAGTTCGAGTTCTGGTACGGCCTGAGCGGCGACCTTGGCGAGCGCGTGCAGGATGCCTGCAAGAAGTTCAACGACTCCCAGGCCAATTTCGAAATCGTCTGCACCAGCCAGAACGGCTATCCCGAAACAGTCCAGAATGCCATTGCCGCCTATCGCGCCAAGAAGCATCCGGCCGTCGTGCAGGTCTTTGACGGCGGCACGCTCGATCTGATGCTGTCGGGTGCTTTCGTCCCGGCCAAGAAGCTGATGGAAGACAATGGCTACAAGATCGACTGGAGCAATTATTTCCCCGGGATCGCCAATTACTATGCGACGGCAAAGGGCGAGCTGAACTCCTTCCCGTTCAATTCGTCGACCGCGATGTTCTACTACAACGTCGACGCTTTCACCAAGGCCGGCATCCAAGGCGCGCCAGAAACATGGGAAGATGTCGAAGCCGCAGCCCGCAAGCTGAAAGCGGCCGGTTATGCCTGCCCGTTCGGCTTCAGCTTTGACAGCTGGGCGACGGTTGAACAGTTCTCCGCCATTCACAACCAGCCCATCGCTACCAAGAACAATGGCTATGACGGTCTCGATGCGGAACTTACCCTCAACAAGACCAAGCTGGTCGACCATCTGACATTCTTCAAGAAGATGACCGATGAAGGTCTATTCGTGGTCAAGACCAAGCAGCTCGGCATGGACGTTGTTCCAGCCTTTACCTCCGAAACCTGCCAGATGATCCAGTCCTCGATTGCCGATCACGGTACGATCGGCAAGACCATCAAGCAGGGTGCGAAATGGGACGTGACCATGCTTCCGGTCTGGAAGGGAACGGCACGCCAGAATTCGATGGTGGGCGGTGCATCCCTCTGGGTTCTCAACAACCGCCCCGAAGCTGAATACAAGGGCGCCGCCGCATTCCTCAACTTCATCGCCCAGCCGGACATGGTTGAGTGGTGGTCGACGGTCACCGGCTACATCCCGGTCACCAAGACGGGCTTTGAAGCCATGAAAGCCAAAGGCTTCTACGACCAGCCAGCCTTCAAGGGCCGTGAAAAGGCCATCGCCAGCCTGACCTTCACCCCGACCTCCGCCAATACTCGCGGCATCCGCCTCGGCGGCTTCCCGCAGATCCGCAAGGAAATCTCCGATGCGATGGAAGGCATCTTCTTCGGCAAGCTGACTGTGCAGGCTGGTCTCGACCAGGCTGTCGAGCGCGGCAATGTTATCCTGCGCCGCTTTGAAAAGACCTATGCCGGAAAAGTCCTGAACTGAGTGCAGGCTTTCAAATGGCCCGGAGCGGAACCGCACCGGGCCATTTCCTTTTCATCCCATAGGCAGAATTGAATATTCTCATGAACAAGCGCGCTGTTTTCAAAAGCTGGTGGTTGCCCGTCCTTTTTGCATTGCCGCAACTCCTGCTTATTTTGTTCTTTTTCTATTGGCCGGCCATTTCGGTTTTCAACTGGGCTTTCACGCTGGAACCGGCCTTTGGCGGTGCGGGCGAACGTCTCTTCGTTGGTTTTGACAATTTTCGCGATGTTTTTGCCGACAGCGAATATTGGCGCTCCGTGTCCCTGAGCCTGTTCTTTGCTTTCACGGCGACCGGATTGTCCATGTTCATCGCCTTTATCCTGGCGATCTGTGTTGATCGTCAGTTGAAGGGCTCAAGCCTGTTCCGGTTCTTTTACATCTGGCCTTATGCTATTGCCGCACCGGCGGTGGGCCTGGCGTTCCGCTTCATCTTTGCGCCGGAAAGCGGTCTGATCGCGGTGGTGAACACGTGGTCGCCCGACCTCTGGAATCCCGCCAAGTACGGCAGCCACGCCATGATCCTCGTTATCATCTGCTTTGCTTGGAAGTGGATCGGCTACAATTTCATCTTCATGACGGCCGGCCTGCAATCCATCCCGCGCAGCCTGCTGGAAGCGTCGTCGATGGATGGTTCAGGCCCGGTGCGCCGCGCGCTCGATATTCAGATACCGCTTCTGGCGCCGACCCTGTTCTTCCTTCTGGTTCTCAATCTGACCGAGAGTTTCGTTGGCCCGGATACCTACGGTATCGTCGACCTGACCACGGAAGGCGGACCCAACAAGGCGACCGATGTCATGGTCTACCGTATCGTCAGCGAAGCCTTCCGCGGCCTGAATTACTCCGGCGCTGCAGCGCAGAGCCTCGTCCTGATCGGACTTATCATGGTGTTCACGTTCATCCAGTTCCGCTTCGTCGAGCGGCGCGTGCATTACAAGTAGGATTCCGGCGATGATCGAACGCACCCCCATACTCAACGCCGTCACCTACTTCATCATGATCCTGGGACTGATCCTCATTCTCGGACCGTTCTGGATGATTTTCACGGCGTCCACCCAGTCGCTGCAGGAGGTCACGGCCGTTCCCTTCAACATGACACCTGGCGGTGACTTCCTGAAGAATGTTCATGCCGCCTGGGATCGTGCCAATCTCGGTCCGGCACTGCTCAACAGCCTCATCACCTCGCTGCTGGTCATGGTGGGCAAGATCGCATTGGCGGCGCTCAGCGCCTTTGCCATCGTCTATTTCAAGAGCCCGTTGCGTCACGTCTTCTTCTGGATGGTTTTCCTGACGCTGATGCTGCCGCTCGAAGTGCGCGTCATCCCGACCTACAACATCGCTTCGGATGTGTTTCAACCCGTCCGCTGGATCGTCCAGACCATCACCGGCATCGAATTGTCACTGCAATGGAATCTGCTGAACTCCTATTCCGGTCTGGTCCTGCCGCTGATCGCGACCGCGACAGGCACATTCCTTTACCGGCAGTTCTACATGACGCTTCCCGATGAACTGGCAGAGGCGGCCAAGATGGATGGGGCGCGGCCACTGCGATTCTTCATCGATATCCTGCTGCCGCTGTCGCGCACCAATATGCTGGCGCTGGCAACAATCATGTTCGTCTATGCCTGGAACCAGTATCTCTGGCCCAAGCTGATGACCACCGATGCCAGCTATCAGACGGCCATGGTCGCCATGCGTGCGCTGGTGCCGTCCGTCAATGCCTTGCCTGAATGGAATGTCTCCATGGCAGGCGCCCTCATCATCATGTTGCCACCCCTGGTCGTCGTTGCCGTCCTGCAACGCTGGTTTGTCCGTGGCCTGGTCTCGACCGAGAAATAAAGGAAGTAGCAATGGCTGAAATTGGCATCAAGGATGTGCGCAAGACTTATGGCAGCACACAGATCCTGCATGGCGTCGACCTGAACTTCAAATCCGGCGAGTTTGTCGTCATTCTCGGACCGTCCGGCTGTGGCAAGTCTACGCTGCTGCGCATGATTGCGGGTCTTGAAGAGATTACATCAGGCGAAATTTCAATTGACGGCAAGGTGGTCAACAATCTCGAGCCGCGCGATCGCGGTTGCTCGATGGTGTTCCAGAACTACGCGCTCTATCCGCATATGAACGTCGCTGCCAATATCGGTTATGCGTTGAAGGTTGCCGGTGTTTCGCGGGCCGAACGTGACCGGCGGATTGCGGAAACAGCCAAGATCGTCGGGCTGGAAGAACTGCTCGACCGTAAACCGGCGCAGCTTTCCGGCGGCCAGCGGCAGCGTGTCGCCATGGGCCGCGCGATCATCCGCGAACCGAAGGTGTTTCTGTTCGACGAACCGCTGTCCAATCTTGATGCCAAGCTGCGCGTGCAGATGCGCGTGGAAATCCGCCGCCTGCACAAGCGCCTGTCGGCAACCTCTGTCTTTGTCACCCACGATCAGGTGGAGGCGATGACCTTGGCCGACAAGCTGATCGTCATGAACAAGGGCCATGTGGAACAGGTCGGCACGCCGCTTGAAATCTACCACCGTCCGCGCACGCGTTTTGTCGGAACCTTCATCGGCTCGCCGGCGATGAATTTCTTCGACACGACCATCGCTGCCGGCGGCGATCACGTGCTGCTGGACGGTATCGTGCAGGCAATCGATCCGGTGCTTGGCGGCCAGAACGCGGGGACCGCGGTTTCCGTCGGAATCCGTCCAGAACATTGCCGTCTCGTTCCTGCCGGTACCGTGAACAGTGTTCCGGCCAATGTCGATTTCATCGAAGAGCTCGGCTCCGGCCGTATCGTTCACGTTGAGATTGACGGGCTGAGCTTTGCGGTGTCAGTTGAGGAAGATCAGTTCTTCGAGCAAGGCGCGGTTGCAGGTCTGCAGTTGCCCTCTGAACATATTCACCTGTTTTCGCAGGAAACCGGTTTGCGCCTTGATGATGCTCCGGCAGCGACGCGCCAACCAGCTCCGAAAACAGTGGCCGCATAACCCGACTTGAAAGGATCAAACATGAGTTCGGATTCAACCATTTCCGCCGTTGGCTTTTGCACCTACACGGGCAAGGGCAATTTTGACACGCTGGAAGACGCCCTTCGCACCATTGCCGGTCTTGGTGCCAATGCTGCCGAGTTGTCGCTTTATGGCGAGGAAATCATCTCGGGCGGCCGGATTATCCCGGGACGCGCCGAACGCCTGACGGCGATCACCCGTCAGTTCGACCTGCGCTACAGTGTGCACGGCCAGATCGTCTCCAATTTCATGGACCGCGAGCGTCTGGAGCATCAGAAGGCCGTGGTCCGCGCGATGCTGGAACTGTGCAATCGCGTTGAAGCGGGCATCCTCGTGCATCACAGCGGCAGTGCCAAAATGCCGGCACAGTCACACATTGCCGATCTCGACCGGATGGAGCGCGATGCGCTTGCCGAAATGGCCGAGGTTGCCAAGGGTTACGGCGTGCGGATTGCCTTGGAAAACATTTTCGCGGTCACCGATGCGGAATACCGCCAGACACCGGCGCAGGTCGGCGAAACCGTACGGACCATCGGCAGTGCCAATGTGTGCGGCCTGATAGATTTCAGCCATGCCTATATCGAGAGCACGCGGCTTGGTCTCGATTGGCGCGAACAGATCAAGGCGATGGCACCGGTCACCGGGCATCTGCATGTGCATGACAGCTTTGGCCGTCCTTACAACAGCATGACCAAATTCTATCATCCGGCTGAAGCAACGGCGCTTGGCATTGGTGACCTGCATCTGCCGATCGGCTGGGGGGACATTCCCTGGGAAGAAATCTTCGAGGAGCTGACGTTCCTGCCGGATACCATGCTGATCATGGAAATTGTCGAGAACCGGTTTGCCAATGAGCAGGCGGATTGCCTCGAGCGTGCATTCAAACTGGCTGAAATCGCCAATCGCCGCCGTCTGGCCGCTTAGGTGAAAGTGGCGCGGTCTGCTGGTTGACCGCGCCCCTTGCTTCTGGTCACAATGCCAATCATCGGGACCGTCTGTTGTCGGTCTCTCGCTACCGGGAATTGTGAACATGGCTGATCATATTCTGTTTGTTGCAAAAGATGCCGCTGACTGGACCAGGACCGAGCCCGGCGTCAGCCGACGCATTATGGCCTATCTGCCGGAAATGATGCTGGTGGAAGTGCAGTTTGAAAAGGATGCGGTCGGCTCGCTGCATTCGCATCCGCACATCCAGGCGAGCTATGTGGCTGAAGGACGTTTTGAAGTCACCATCGATGGCGTCAGCCAGGTGCTGGAGCAGGGCGGCAGTTTCATTGTTCCGTCCAATCTCGTCCATGGGGTCAAGGCTCTGGAAAAGGGTCGCCTGATCGACAGTTTCTCGCCGCATCGGGCCGAGTTCCTCGCCTAAGCCACACGTTCATTTTTCATGCTGCCACCGCTTGACAGCATCCTTGCGATAGGCAAAACTGAAACCGGTTTCACTTTGTGCCGGACGGACGTTTGACCTTTGATCTGACCATATTGGCACCGCACATTCCCTTTCTCGTGAAAGGTGCGGTCCTGACAGCTGAGGCTTGCGTGCTGGCGCTTGCCGGCAGCCTGTGCATTGGTACCGTCGTTGCAGCGCTGGTCACATCCGCGTCGCCGCTTCTCTCCCGCATTGCCTATGTCTATGTCGATCTGTTCCGCAACATTCCGTTCATCGTCCAGCTCTTCTTTTTCTTCTACGGCCTGCCGGAGATCGGCATCTACATCGATGCGTTCACCACGGGAGTCATTGCGCTTTCCATTGCGGGCGGCGCTTTTACCTCGGATGTGATCAGGTCCGGAATCCTGTCGATCGATCCCGGCATCCTGGAAGCGGCCGAAGTCAGCGGACTTTCCAAACCGACGATCTTCCGCAAGATCGTCATGCCGATTGCCTTGAGGACTTCGGTGCGGCCCCTGGGTTCGGTTTTCATCAATCTCATCCTGACATCGTCGATCCTCTCGACGATCACGCTGAACGAATTGACCGGTTCGGCCAAGATCGTGGCATCGGATACATTCCGGCCCTTTGAAATCTATGCGGTTCTGCTAGTCGCCTATGCCTGCCTGACCTATCTGGTCTCGCTCGCCATCGGCGCGTTGCATCGCTATCTCAACCGTGATCAGACAGAGGCCGCCTGATGCGTTATACGGCGTTCACCTCCTATGACATCATCCTGCTCGCGCAGGGGCTGGGTGTTTCCCTCGCGCTTTTCCTGGCAACAACAATCATCGGCCTTTTCATCGGCTCTCTGTGGGCCGTCATCCGGTTCTATCGCATTCCCGTGCTGGCGCAGGTCGTGGCTGTCATCGCGGAAGTGCTAAAAAACTCCCCGGTTCTGGTCCAGCTGTTTCTCGTATTCTTCGGCCTGCCTGCTTTTGCCAAGATCAATGTAACGCCGGTCGAGGCCGCGGTGATCACGCTGTCGGGCAATACGGCGGCATTCGTCTATGTCATTGCCGTGTCGGCGATCGAGTCCATCGGCCGCGACCAGATCGAGGCCGCCCGGGTTTTCGGTCTGTCGCGGTGGCAGGTGCTTCGCCGCATCATCGCGCCGCAGGCTATGGCCTTTGCCATCGGTCCGTTGACCGGTCTTCTGGTGAACCAGCTGCAGGTGACATCGCTGATATCGGTGATCGGCGTGGTGGACCTGACGAAGATCGGCAACATTCTCAATCTGCGCACGCTGAAACCATTCATCGTCTGGGCGGTCGTGGGCGGGCTTTATTATGTCATGGCCAAGCTCGTCGCCTTTGGCGGAGCCAAGCTGGAGAAGCGGTTGAGGGCGCACACCGCATGGAAAGGTCTCTGAAATGATCAGCGTGAGAGGAGTACGCAAGGCGTTTGGTTCTGCGACCGTGCTCGACGGAATAGACCTTGATGTCCACAGCGGTGAAGTCGTGTCCATTCTCGGCTCCAGCGGCTCGGGCAAATCGACCCTGATCCGCTGCATGAACGGCCTGGAGAAGCTCGATGGCGGGCGCATCACCATCGATGATTTCGATGTGTCCCGTCCGAAGGAGCTGTCGGAAGCCCGCAAGCGGTCGGCGACGGTTTTTCAGCTTTTCAATCTCTACCCGCATATGACTGCCGTGCAGAACATCGCGCTCGCGCCGGTTGAAGTGCTGAAAATACCGCGCAAGCAGGCGGAAGCCGATGCGCGCGCGCTTCTGGACTCCGTTGGCCTGAGTGCGCGCGCCGATGCCTTTCCCGCACAGCTGTCCGGCGGGCAGCGCCAGCGTGTCGGTATCTGCCGGGCGCTGGCTATGAAGCCGCGTTATCTCCTGCTCGATGAAATCACCAGTGCGCTCGATCCCGAGATGACGTCGGATGTGCTGTCCATTCTCGCCAAGCTCGCCCACGACGGAACGACAATGGTTTTCGTCACGCATGAAATCGAGTTTGCCCGGACGATCTCGTCGCGGATCGTCTTTCTCGACAAGGGACAGCTCGTTGTCGACCTGCCGACAGCAGAATTTTTTGCAGCCGATGGCGGCATGGCCAAGCCACGCATCGCCCAGTTTCTCTCCAAAATGCGTAAAGACTGACAATGATCCTGATTGCGAACAACGAGGCTTGGCCGGGTTTTGCCAGGAGCGTCGAGCTCCTCAAGCAGGAGGCGCATGGCCTTGACGCCATGGTCGCTGGTATCAGCGAAGTCGAGCGCGAAGTGAAGGTCCGCAGTGTCGGCTTCGGCGGCTGGCCCAACATGCTCGGGCGCATGGAGTTCGATGCGGGTGTGATGGATGGCACGACGCGGGATGTCGGCGCGGTCGGCGCGGTTCCCGATACGCTGCCCGTCGCGGCGCTCGCGCATGCGGTGATGAAACGATTACCGCATGTCATGCTGACCGGCGATGGTGCCCGCCGTTTTGCCACGGAAATCGGCTTTCCCCTTGATGAAACGTTATATGAAGACAGCAAACGCGTCTGGTGGGAGCGGCTGCAGAAGGAATTGACGTCGGAGGAGCTGGCAGCCTTTCCAGATATTCCGCTCGCCCCCTTGAGCCGCACCATTACCGACCCGGAGCGCGTCCGCGATACCACGGTGTTCCTGTCGAAGGATTCCGCCAACGGCATTCACGCGATCACCTCCACCTCCGGCTGGGCCTGGAAATATCCGGGGCGTCTCGGCGATTCGCCCATCGCCGGTGCCGGGTTCTATGCCGACAGCCGCTATGGTGCCGCGGCCTGCACCCATACGGGTGAAATGACCATCCGCTGCGGCACGGCCCGCAGCATCGTGCTTGCCATGCGCTTCGGCCATTCCTTGCGCGCAGCGGTCGATATGGCGATGGAAGACCTCGCAGAGCTGACCACCGGATTCTTGGCTGGTGTCGTCATTCATGCCATCGACGCCAAGGGCAATCACGACGTGGCAAGTTTCCGCTGCGACGATGAAATCAAATACTGGTTCTGGGAAGCCGGGATGGAGGAACCCGAACGCCGGCTTGCCCGAAAATATGATCCGCAACAAACAACACAAAGGGGACATTCATGAAACGGTTCATTGGAAAACTGGCAGCACTCGCGCTGACCGGTGCACTGGCTTTTACCGGCGTGGCGCATGCCGGGAAGATTGATGACATTCGCGCGCAGGGAAAGGTCCGCATCGGCGTGTCGCTGGGTGGCGAGCCCATCGGTTTCCGCGACGACAAGAACAACCCGGTCGGTTATGACGTCGATGTGGCAACCATGCTGGCGGCCAAGCTGGGCGTTCCCGTCGAGTTCACCGACGTTTCCGGCGATGCCCGCGTGTCCATGCTGGTCTCCGGCCAGCTCGATATCGTGGTGGCCAATACCTCCGCGACGCTGGAACGCGCCAAGACCGTCAATTTCTCGATTCCCTACAACCGTGCCGGCCTGCGCGTCATCGTGCAGAAGGATGCCGGTATCGCCAAGCTGGAAGACCTGGCGGGCAAGAAGGTGGTTGTCGGCCGCGGCACGACAGGGGAAAGCTTCCTGAAGAAGAGCGTGCCGACGGCGGAACTGGTCTATACCGACAATTTCTCGCCCGATGGCGTGCTGCTCCTGCAGCAGAAGCGCGTCGCTGCGGCAATCGAAGACTCGTCGCTGCTCGACTATCTCGCCACCAAGAACGACAATCTGGTAACCTTGCCAGGCCTCTATTCCAACGATCCGATCGGCATTGCCGTTGCCAAGGGCGATCCGGAATTCGTCCGCTGGCTTGATATGTTCGTCTCCGACTACATCCAGTCCGGCGCCTATGACGCGAATTACAAGAAGTGGTGGGGCGAAAAATCCAACCCGCCGGCGCTGACGCCGCTCTGGTAATTTCAAGGCAAAGGCCGGGCATCGTTCCCGGCCTTTGCTTTTTGATCAAGAGCTTGACCGCGCGACGAAATAGGTTGGCACCTGAATCAGTTTCTCGCCCGCGTTGAACAGGGCTGGTTCCCGCAGAAACTTCAGGATTTCATCGATATAGGCGGCCTTGTCGTAACCGATGGATGAAATCGGATAGGCCTCGTATTCCGCCAGGGTCACGTCGTCGAAGCCGTAGAGACGGAATGTCCGCGGCCGGTTGTCCGGAAAGTCGTTCCGGTGCACATCGAGAACGCCCATGGCCATCGCGTCGGAGGTGCAGAACACGGCGTCGGCTGGCTGCCAATCGGACGAGGATGCCACATGGCGGCCGCTCTGGTAGGAGTAGTCGCCGCGCAGTTCCGCGACCAGCCTGATGTCCTGGCGCCGCAGTTCCGATTTGTAGACGGCGATGCGTGTCTGTTCGACCGGCGAGGCGGACCGGCCTGTCACGAGGAGCGCACTGCGTACGCCCTTGTTTCGCGCATCTGTGACCGCAGCGGCGATCCCCACCTGCTCATCGGGAATGATGGCGGGAGAGCTCACATCCCGCATGCCGTTGAGCATCAGGACGCTGTCGTTGCGGAACATTTTCCGCACCGTTTCCGCATCGGCGAAATCCGAGAACACGAGGGCCGCGTCCACGTGATAGGCAATGCCGTTGCGCAGGAACTCGTCTATACGCTCGGCCGAGCCGACGCGGACAAAGATCACCTGTTTGCCGATGGACTGGATCTGGCTGATCAGGAGATCGAACAGGTCGAGATCCGAGAGATCATGGATGTGGTTGACGATGACGGCAACGAGATTGACGGTCTTTGTCGTCAGGCTCCGTGCCAGGAGGTTGGGTTTGAAGCCAAGCTTGGCAGCCGCTGCCAGTACCCGCTCCCGTTTGTCAGCCGAGACGGGTCTTGGTTCACTTGACAGCGCCCGGGACGCGATGGCGCGGGAGACACCCGCCAGTTCGGCGACATCCGCAATGGTTGGCAGGGTGTGGCGTTTGCGCGGATCGGTCATGGATATCGGCATCCTTCATGTCTGATCCGCTCTTTGGTGTTGTCAAAAACGATACGTTGATGGCCAGCAGGCAGGAAGCAAGGATCGATCCATGCTTACCCGCTTCCCCCTCAGCACTTCAATAGCAAAACACGCTTCTAACGTGGGCCAAGTGCGCGGAACGTCATCTCCAGACTCGATTGTGTGTCGGCGGTTGGCCGGTACTCCAGTCCGACAAATCCATTGTAGCCGTTGTCAAACAACCAATGCAGGGATTTTGACAATTCCAGTGTGCCGCTGCCGGGTTCATTGCGGCCGGGATGGTCAGCAATATGGACATGGGCAACGCGGTCGATCCGGTCTTTGAGCACCTCTGCCGTCGCTTCTCCCATGACGAGAGAATGGTAGATATCGTAGACAATCCGGATTTCCGGACGGTTTACTTCATCGATAATATCAAGGCCTTCAACCGTTGAATGAAGAAAATAGCCCTTGTGGTCAATGAGGGTGTTAAGTGGTTCAAGCCCCAGCACAACGCCGGTTCCAGCCAGCACGTCGGCCGCCTGTGTCAGGCAATCGACCAAGGCCTGATGTTGTTCGGCGCGGGTGCGGCCGGGAAGATCATCCCCGGCCTGCGCGATGAGCACCTTGGCACCCAGCCGGTTTGCCATTTCGGCGCTGGCCCGCAGACCAACCAGAAAGGCATCATGGGACGCAGGATCGGTCAGCGGAATCATTGGTTCCGCGACGAGACTGGACAACGCTAGTTTTGTTTCCGCCAATGCCCTTTCGACAGCCGGTATGTCCTTCTCAGTCCATTTCCAGAACTCGACCGCATCAAGCCCGGCATCCCTTGCCAAGCGGATGCGGTTGGCAAAATCAGGCGACTCGGGAGCGAACAACCACTCGATACATGCCGAATACTTCATCGCTTCCCCCTTGCTGATTTTATCCTCCTGCTTGCCACATCCACGCCTAGCCTTCCAGCCATTTCACCTGATCCGGGGTCAGATTGATGTCGAGTGCGGAAAGGCTGTCTTCAAGCTCGCCAAGGGTACGTGGCCCAATGAGCGGAATGACGGGGAAGGGCTGGGCCAGTACATAGGCCAGCGCCACGTGAATTGGATTGCAGCTGAGTTTACCTGCCAGTTCTATGGCGCGATCACGCCGGCCAAAGTTTCTGTCGGAATACCAGACGCGAACCAGTTCCTCATCGTCCCGCTTGTCACGGCCGGCGCGATCCGTAAAGAAGCCGCGGCCCTGGCTTGACCAGGCAAAGTTCGGCATCTGCTTCGCGTTCAGCCAGCTTTTCCAATTCTCATCCGAGGCTGCGACGCAACCGGCCCAGATCGGGTCCAGCATTTCGGCGAGCGAGAAATTGTTGGACAGGGCACCGGGCGCCGTCTTGCCGTTCTTCACCGCATAGGCAATGGCCTCGTCCATGCGTTCCCGCGTCCAGTTCGACCCGCCGAACGGGCCGCGAATCCGGCCCGCCTTAACTTCCGCATCCATGGCGTCGACAAATTCGCCGACCGGGATATCGGGATTGTCGCGGTGCATGAAATAGACGTCGACATGATCGGTCTTCAGGCGGTCAAGCGACCGGGAGAGCTGTTTGCCAATGGCATCGGGATAACAGAGCGGCGAATGGGCTCCCTTGCCGATGAGGACAATATCCTCCCGTGAAACGGAGCGGCTGGTATGCCAGTCGCCGAAGATTTCCTCGGTCTTTCCCCCGGCATAGATAAAGGCCGTATCAAACAGATTGCCGCCTGCCTCGTAATAGGCGTCCAGGGTCAGGGAACCTGCGGCAAAATTCGGGAAGAACTCAAATCCCAGTGCCACGGATGACGCGGGTTTCGTAAGACCCGGGATTGCCCTCTTGGGTACACCTTTGCCCTGCACAGGCACATTGCCCGAGATTGTGGTTGTTCGCTTGGCAGCCTTTTCAATGCTGTATTCGAGTCCGACAGCAGCACGCCATTGATCCAGCACCCGCAGATTGCCGAGCGAGTCCGCCCAACTCATGCCGGGTGGTGCAAATTCCTGCCGTTTCTCGCGGATGGCATTGCCTGCCGCGTCCACCTCAAAGGCATAGAGCCAGCGGCCTTCTTCTACCTCGATGGTCTCATGCACGCCGCCGGACCGGAAAATCTCGATCTTGCCTGTGCCACCCTGTTGACCGGAGGCATACCAGAAATCCTTGACCTCGATGCGCCCCTGTGCGCCGATGATACGAAGTGTATTGTCCTGCTCCGCCATGATCGAGCATGAGACTTCGGCAACAATACCGTTCGGGAATTTAAGCAGGGCAGACGCCCATTCGTCGACACCTGTCTGGCCAAGATGACCAGCACCGGAGACAAAGTCCGGTTCGAGAAATGGTTTGCCTTCGATGCTGCCCGCAATCAGCCGTGCCATGGAAACAGGATAGCAGCCGACGTCGAGGATACCGCCGCCTGCGGTGTCGTTGGCAAAGAGGCGATGATCCGGTCTGACGCTGCCCATATTGAAGCCGAAACTTGACCGGATGATACGGATATCGCCGATGACACGGCTTTTGATGAGCTCGATCAGTTTGGCGGTTTGCGGATGAAGACGATACATGAAGGCTTCACCGGCGAAGACCCCTGCCTTGCGGGCTTCGTGGAAGATCGCATCCGCGTCATAGGCGCTGAGCGCAATCGGCTTTTCAACGAGCACATGCTTTCCGGCGCGAATGGTTTTGATCGCCCATTCGGCATGGCCCATGTGCGGTGTTGCGATGTAAACCGTGTCGATCTCGGGGTCACGCAGCAAGGCATCATAGCCGTTGACGATGCGGGCACCGGGAAACTGGGTTGCGAGTTCCGGCTTGTCCGGATTGCGCGAGGCAATGGCGATGAGCTTTCCCGTTGCCGAATGGGCAATGCCATCGGCAAAGGTGCGGGCGATGGTGCCGGGGCCGATAATGCCCCAGCGAACGGATGCTGTGTCAGTCATGCTAGATCCTCTTTGGGTGAGTTGCGGCCACCGGGAGCGTGGCTGGAGAAGCGAAGTCGGGTTTATCGAAGCCTGTTTCCCGCTTTGTCGAACAGCAGGGCGTGGCTGGATTTGATGGCGATGGTCAGGGTGTCGGTCTTGAGTGCATTGCGCGATTCCTCACGCTCGATGATCAGCTGTTCCCCGCCGGCGACATTGGCGTAGATGTAACTGGTGTTGCCGAGATGTTCGGCAACATCCACCGTGACGGTCATGTCGGCATCCCCCTGACCCGCCTTGGCGAAGTGCTCAGGGCGCACGCCGAGCGTCACTTTCTCACCAAGTGCCGGTGGCGGATTGTTCATGGGCAGGGTGAGACGGATTCTGCCCTGATTCACGAGGGTGATGGTGATGCTGTCAGTATCCGCCGCAACAACCTCGGCGCTCATGAAGTTCATTTTCGGCGAACCAACGAAACCGGCCACAAATTGGTTGGCGGGATTGTCGTAGAGATCGAGCGGCGCGCCAATCTGTTCGATATTACCGCCTCGCAGCACCACGATCTTGTCTGCCAGCGTCATGGCTTCAGTCTGGTCATGAGTCACATAGATCATGGTCGTGCCCAGCTCCTTGTGCAGGCGGGAAATCTCGACGCGCATCTGTACCTGCAGCTCCGCATCGAGGGTGGAGAGAGGCTCATCGAACAGGAACACCCGTGGTTCGCGCACGATGGCGCGGCCAATGGCAACGCGCTGGCGCTGTCCGCCTGACAGCTGCTTCGGGCGGCGTTGCATCAGTTCCCTGATCTGAAGAATGTCCGCCACCCGCTGAACGCGGCGCTCCGTATCGGCTTTCGGGTTGCCGGTCATGCGCAGTCCGAAAGCGAGATTCTGTTCGACAGTCATGTGCGGATAAAGCGCATAGGACTGGAACACCATGGCGATGCCGCGGTCGGCAGGCTCGACGTCGTTGACCAACGTATCACCGATATGGATTTCGCCATCGGTTATGTGCTCGAGGCCGGCAATCATGCGCAAGAGCGTGGACTTGCCGCAACCCGACGGGCCGACGAAGACCACGAACTCGCCATCGGCCACATCGAGGCTGGCGTTGCGGATGATCTCGTAGGAACCGAAACGTTTGACGACATTCCTGAGTGAAAGTTCGGCCATGCGGCGTTTCCCCTATTTGATGGCGCCGGCGGCGATGCCGGCGATGAAGTGGCGCTGCAGAAGAATGAAAATGACGAGGATCGGTGCCGTGAGCATGACGGCGCCGGCCATGATGCCGCCCCACGACACCTTGGTGAGACCGATCAATGTTCCGAGCGCAACGGGAGCGGTCAGCATGCCGGGGCGTGAATTGATCAGCAGCGGCCAGAGGTAATTGTTCCAGGATGCAAGGAAGAGAATGATCGCCAAAGCCGCCATGGTTGGCCGTGCCAGAGGCAGGGCAATGCGCAGGAAGATCTGCCATTCCTTGACGCCTTCCACCCGTGCGGCATCGAAGAGTTCGGCCGGCATCATGGAAAAGGCTTGCCGCATGAACAGCACGCCCAGCGAATTGAAGAGCGGCGGCACGATGAGCGCGATCCACGTGTTCGCCATCTTGAATTCCCGCGCCACCATGATGAATTGCGGGATCACCACGACGAAATAGGGCAGGGTGATCGTGCCGAGGATGATTGCGATGACCAGCGACTTACCGACGAAATGATAACGGGAGAGGGCCCAGCCTGCCATGGAAGTAAGCAGGACCGACAGGACGGTGTAGACGATCGCGACACCTATGGAGATCATCAGCGCGCGGATGAAATCCGTATCCGCCTGCAGATTGCTGAAATTCTCGAGGAAATGCGTGGATGGGAGAAGTTCGATCTGCGGGCTGAAAATGCCGTAGTCCGGCATGGTCGCGAACACGAACATCATCCAGAGCGGAAACAGCCAGATGATCGCCAGCGGGATGAGGGCGCCATGAAGTGCGAGCGAGCGGACCAGGGTCGAGCGTGACTGCGACTTCATTGCTCGTCCCTCCCGACCCAAAGATTGAGGAGTGAAATCAGGATTGCCAGTGCGGCCATGGTGTAGGCGATCGCCGAGGCATAGCCGAAATTGAGCGAGGTGAAACCTTGCCTATAGAGGAACAGTCCGAGGGTTTCCGTACCGCCGCCGGGGCCACCGCGATTGGTAATCAGGAATGGTTCGGTGAAAAGCTGCATGGAGCCGATGATCGACAGGATGACACAGAAAAGGATGATCGGCTTCAGAAGCGGCAGTGTGATGTAGATGAACTGCCGGGCCTTGCCCACGCGATCCAGCGTTGCCGCTTCGTAGACATCGCCGGGGATGGACTGAAGCCCGGCCAGAATGAGGATCGCATTGTATCCGGCCCAGCGCCATGTCACTGCGATGATGAGAAGCGCCATGGCCGCGGGGGCGTCCGCAAACCATGAAATCGAAGCTATGCCGACACTGTTCAGCAGCTTGTTGATGACACCGAAATCAAGATTGAACATCAACCGGAACACGGCGGCATAGGCGACTTCACCGACCACGATGGGTGCGAAGAAGGCAAAGCGGAAAAGGCCGCGTGCTCTCAGAAGTGGAGAATTGAGCAGCACAGCCATGACTGTCGCCAGCGTGATCATCACCGGAACCTGAATGATCAGGATGATCATCGTGTTCTTCAGCGCATTGTAGAAGGCGGGATCGTTGAACAGACGGCCCCAATTGGCACCAAAGCTGAAAACCCAGGGATTCACACGGGTGTTCTGAAACGACATCAGAAACGAGCTGATGATCGGCCATATCCAGAAGGCCGCAAAAATCATGAGATAGGGTGCAAGGAACCCATAGGCGACCCGGTTGCGCAACTGCATCGATTGTCCTTCGCGGTGGATAGTCAGGTCTTCCAACGGAATGCCGGACGGGCGCTCCGACCCCTGTCCGGCACTGAGCTCATTGAGCGATTGGCAGTCCTGTTGCCGATGCAATCTGGTTTGCGGCGTCGTCAAGTGCCGCTTTTGCGTCGGGATATCCTCCCGCAAAATATTTGGTTTGGGTTGCCTTGTAGATGCCATCCGCATCACCCTGAAACGCAGTGCCGCGACTTGCCACGACCTTTGGCAATGTTCCAAGAATATCTGCCCAGATTGCCTGCCCGCCCCAATAGGACTGCGGTTCGGAGACGAAGGGTTGTTTTTCCGCGCTGAGCAACGAGGGTACGAGACCAAAGCTCTTGAGCATGGTGATCTGTCCCTCATCGGTGCCAAGGACGTAGTTGAGATATGTCCAGGCTGCTTTCTTGTTCTGGGAGCCATTGCTGATTGCCAATGACGAACCGCCGACATTGGCCGCATGGGGCCCGTTGGGCGCAAGACTTGGCATGAGATAGACGCCCCATTTGCCCGCAAGCTTGGGCGAGTTGGTACGAACGGTACCCTCATACCAACCACCATAAAGCTGGCTCGCGACGGTACCTGCGGTATTGGCCTGAACCTTTTCGTCCCAATTGGCCGCCGTGAGCGTACTGGCGTCCTTCATCTGCTTGATCTTCTCCAGCGTGGCAACGCATGTGGGCTGATTGATCGTGATGGTCTGGCCATCGGCGGAAAAGAAGCCGCAACCCTGTTCATTGGAGATCATGCGAAACCATTCGCTGTCGCCGTTGAAGTCCGCCTGAGCCATGACAACACTGGGGTTGGCAGCAGCAATTTTCTTGCCAGCGGCGATGAAATCATCCCAAGTCGTTATGCTCTTGGGGTCCACTCCAGCCTTTTCGTAATAGTCGCGCCGGTAAAAAACGGCGACGGGACCGGAGTCCCATGGCATGGCATAGGGGACATCGCCGGCTTCCAGCTCAGTGCGTTTGAAATCCGGGAATTTGGCTTGTATATCGCTGGTGTAGCCGAGATCCTTCAGATTGGTGAAGCAATCGGGAAAACGGCTCCAGAAAATCTCGGCCTTATAATTCTCGATCGTGACGACATCCGGCAGGCCGTCCCCGCCCGCAGCACAGGCAGCGAGTGTCTTGTCAAAGACCTGGTGATTGCCAAGATCCTGAACATTCACCTTTATATCCGGAAACTGCTTGTTGAAGCCCTCCAGCGATGCTTTCAGGGAAGAAGCCGCGATATCCCAGCTCCAGATGGTAATCTCGGTTGGCTGTGCCAGTGCGGTTGCCGAACCCATGCCGAATGCTGCGACAAGTGCTGTCGCGCCAAGAAATTTGAAGCTCATTGAAAATCCTCCCTTTTCAATTGCCCGATCTTTGCGAACATGGCTACACTAGCGGCAAGGGAGAGCCTGTCTCTCATAAAGGGAACATGAATTGGGCGGAAAGTAAGATGGGAGAAAGGCCGATCTATCAGCCGGGAGCGAGCAGTGTCGAAGGTCTGCCAACAGCTCTGCAAATGTTTCACAATCACCCGCTCGTCATGGCCATGCCGCATTGGCACGCACAGGTCGAGGTCAACTACGTCATTCGCGGTTCCGTGCATTATCGGATGAAGGATCACAAAATCCGCCTCAATGCGGGTGACATGTGCCTGTTCTGGGGCGGCCAACCGCACCGGATGGACGAATCCTCCGACGATTCGATTTATGCGGGCGCGCACCTGCCGCTCGTGTATTTCTTTCGCATGCATCTGCCGGAGAGCGTGCCAAGCCGGTTGATGCAGGGAGCAACCCTTGTCACCGCTGCAACCGACGCGGCCGACAGGGAAAACTTTACGCGATGGTACGCCTATGCCCGGTCAGGCGATCCCGTGAAGGCGGAACATGCGGTCAATGAACTGCTTCTGCGGATCGAACGCATTGGCTTCGAGCCTTATCGCCTGGTGCCTGATTGCCCGAATATATCTGCTGGTGAGCAATCCAGTCAGCAGTCGTCCAGGGCGGTTGCGCGGATGTGTGATTTTATAGCAGGCAACTTTCTGCAGGATATTGACTCGATCGACATAGCCACGTCGGCGGGGCTTCATCCCAAATATGCGATGAGCGTGTTCAAGAAATCGACTGGCATGACATTGAACAATTACGTGAGCCTTCTCAGGCTGTCCTACGCGCAGGCCATGCTGTTGCAGGACAGGGCGAATGTGCTGCAGGTCGCGATGGACAGCGGATTTGGCTCGCTCAGCGCCTTCAACAAGTCGTTCCGCAATATTGCCGGCATGTCCCCATCGGACTTCCGGCGTGATCTGCGCAGCGGAGGGCAATTGACCGGCGGGGCGGCTGGATTTCAAGGGTAGCGCCCATGGCAAGCGGCAGCGGATTTGCGCGTTGTTCAGATTGAGAATTGTTATTGATCATATAATATTATAAATAGTGCTTAGGGAGGAACTGGCGAAGCAGATTGCGTCCACGAAGCACGTGGAGCCGATCAATATTTGCTTCTGCGTCAAGAAGCAAATCGCCAGTCACAGGGATACAATTGGTCGAAAACGAACTCAGCAATTATGATTTTCGTACGGCGGGTCATTCGCGTACGCATCACGGCCACGTCATGCGCGATCTTGGCCTGCGGATCGTCAACGGGTCCTATCCCGAGAACAGCATTCTGCCGGGGGACGCGGAACTGCTCGAGCGCTTTGGCGTGTCGCGCACCGTTCTGCGCGAGGCGTTGAAAACCCTCGCAGCAAAGGGGCTTATCCAGCCCAAGGCCAAGATCGGCACCCGCGTGCTGGAGCGCTCCAACTGGAACCTTTTCGATCCCGATATTCTCGTCTGGCATTTCGAGGCCGGTGCCAGCGCCGCCTTCCTGTCTAGCATCGTGGAAATGCGCCTGGCGCTGGAACCGGAAGCTGCGGGTCTCGCCGCACTACGGCGCACCGAAGCGCAGCTAGCAAAGCTCTACGAGTGGGTTGAGCAGATGGGCAGCACACGGGAATCGCCAGCCCATTTTGTTCATAGCGACCTGCAGTTCCACATTGCCATTGCGGAAGCCTCCGGCAATCCGTTCATGCGTTCGATCAGTGCCCTGATCGAGGTGGCGCTGGTGACAACGTTCACGATCAGCTCGCCCATACCCAACACCGAGCGTCACATGCATTCGGTTGCACGGCACCGGGCCATCGCCGATGCCATCAGGGACCGGAACGTTGCGGCTGCCAAGGAAGCCATGCGCGGCGTCATTCAGGATGGCGCCGAACGCGTCCTGGCAGCCTCGGGCACTGACTAGAGCCTTAGACCCATCCGCCGTCGACGATGAAGTTCTGGGCGGAACACATTCTGGAATCATCCGATGCGAGGAACAGCGCCATTCGGGCGATATCGTCGGGCATGACACGCCCCGCCAGGCATTGGCTGCGGTCGATCAATTCATTGGCCGCATCGTCGACCCACAGATCGAGCTGGCGCTGGGTCATCACCCATCCCGGCACCAGCGTGTTGACGCGGATGGCGTGTTTGCCGAGATCGCGGGCAAAGGAGCGGGTGAGGCCGTGGACGGCCGACTTGGCAGAGGCATAGCCGGGATATCCTCCCGATGCCATCATCCAGCCGACGGAGCCGAAGTTGATGATGGATCCGCCGCCGGCGGCAATCATTGCCGGTGCGACTGCCTGGATGGCGAAAAACATATGGCGCAGATTCACCGCAATGCGCTGGTCGAAATACTCTGGTGTCACCTCGCGCCAGTCATGGCGTGTGTCATTGGCGGCATTGTTCACGAGAACCGTTGTCACGCCTTGGATTTCCTCGATTTCGCGGATCGTTCTTTGATAGGCACCGATATCCGTCACGTCGGCGGCGCGAAATGTTACGTTGCCGCCTGAAGCATTCAAGTCTTCGGCGAGTTTTCTGCCTTCCGCCTCGGCAAGATCAACAAACCCCACCCTGGCGCCTTCCGCCGCAAAGGCGCGGACGATCATCTCGCCGATACCCGTTGCACCGCCGGAAATGAAAACTGGCTTGCCGGACAGGCCGGGATAGCGTGCGAAAACGGACGGCTTCATTGTCATCATCTGTACCGATTATTGTTGCGGGCAGGGCGTGCGGACCTGTCTGGCAGTTTTGCACCTTAAAGTGTAGCCACTTTCACCTTTACCGGCTTTTGTATTTTCAGCGGATTGCGCAAGGGCAGGCCGAACGCGGACGCTTCGATTTCAAAGACGTCGCCATTCTCTGTCTTGACGCCATCGGCGAAGGACAGCGTTGCGGTTCCGAACATGTGGACATGGACATCGCCGGGCTGGCGGAAAACCGGATACTTGAAATGATGATGTTCGAGATTGGCAATCGTGTGGGACATGTTGTCTTCACCGGACAGGAAAGGTTTTTCCCAGATCGTCTTGCCCTTGCGCAGGATACGCGAACTGCCGCGAATGTCGGCCGGCAGATCACCGACGATCAACTCCGGTCCCAGGGAACAGGGGCGCAGTTTGGAGTGAGCCAGAAAGAGATAATTGACGCGCTCGGTGATATGATCGGAGAATTCATTGGCCAGTGCAAAGCCGATGCGGAACGGCGTGCCGTCGGAACCGATCACATAGATACCGGCAATCTCCGGTTCCTCGCCGGCGTCTTCGGCAAAGGCTGGAGACAAAAGCGGCTGCCCCGGCCCGGTGAGCATCGTGCCATTGCCCTTGTAGAACCATTCCGGCTGCACGCCGGTCTGTCCCTTTCTGGGTTTGCCGCCTTCAAGACCCATGCGGAACATCTTCATCGAATCGGTCAGGGTTTCTTCCTTGGCATCGTCGATCTTGCGGTGCATGGCATCGCGCGTCGCTGCGGATCCAAGATGAGTCAGGCCCGTTCCCGTCAGATGGATATGGGCTGGATCGTGCGTATCGATGGGCGATAGCAACCGCCCTTCGGCATAGGCGGCCGCAATATCGAGCACTTTGCCCAGCCCGCGCTCTTCGACGATCCTGGAGAGGGAGGTCTTGGCTTCAATGGCCGCGTGCGCGAGTTCGAGAATCGACCGGGTCCGCTTCACGTGCCGGAACGTATCATCCCCCCGCGCGGCAACCCGCCGCTTCCCATTGGCATTGAGCAATTGAACCAAATTCACGTCTGTCCTCCCGGGGAATTATCGTGTGAAGCAGGCGCAGCTTCACTTCATTCTTGATTTTAAGCGAGTGATTTTTGAAAAATACTATAATAGTATTATATCGATGTAAACGGTTGCAAGCTCGGTTTTCGATTGCGCTGGCGGCCCGCCGGGAAAGACTTTTTGCTGTGGTTCGAAAGGACTATTCCAAAAGTCATACTTTTGAGATAAGTGTTGCAAGGATCGTGCTCTGGGAGGAGCTGGAGGCTGATACGAAGACGATTCCACCCGGAAAACATGCTCGACTAAAATAGCGTCCATTAGGGAAATTGGGAGGATACCAGTGAAAATGTTTAAGATGGTTGCTGCAGGCCTGATCGCGCTTTCTGCGATGGGTACGCAGGGTTTTGCTCAGGACAAGGGCGCCGTTGGCATCTCGATGCCGACGAAATCCTCCGCACGCTGGATTGCTGACGGAGACAATATGGTGAAGGCGCTGAAGGAACGCGGCTACACCACCGACCTGCAATATGCGGAAGATGACATTCCAAACCAGCTTGCCCAGATCGAAAACATGGTCACCAAGGGCGTGAAGGTTCTGGTCATCGCGGCCATTGACGGCACCACGCTGTCCAATGTGCTGCAGCAGGCGCATGATGCGAACATCAAGGTCATTTCCTATGACCGCCTGATCCGCGATTCCGGCAATGTCGACTACTACACGACATTTGATAATTTTCAGGTTGGTGTCCTGCAGGCAGGATCGCTTGTGAAGGCGCTCGGTCTTCCCGAAGCAAAGGGCCCGTTCAACATCGAACTGTTCGGCGGCTCGCCCGACGATAACAACGCGTTCTTCTTCTACAATGGCGCGATGTCCGTGCTTCAGCCTCTGATCGACAGCGGCAAGCTCGTCGTCCAGTCCGGCCAGACCGGCATGGACAAAGTCGGTACGCTGCGCTGGGATGGCGCGGTCGCCCAGGCCCGCATGGATAATCTCCTTTCCGCCTATTACACGGACAAGAAGGTCAACGCCGTTCTGTCGCCCTATGATGGCCTGTCGATCGGTATCCTGTCGTCGCTGCGCGGCGTCGGTTATGGCACCAAGGACCAGCCGTTCCCGTTTGTTTCCGGGCAGGATGCCGAAGTTCCCTCGGTGAAGTCGATCATCGCCGGCGAACAGTATTCCACGATCTACAAGGATACGCGTGAACTGGCCAAGGTGACGTCGAATGTCATCGACAAGGTGCTGAAGGGCGAGCAGCCGGAGATCAACGACACCAAGACCTACAACAATGGTGTCAAGGTTGTTCCGTCCTATCTCCTGAAGCCGGTGGAAGTGGACAAGACCAACTGGAAGGAAATCCTGATTGGCGGCGGTTATTACACCGAAGCCCAGATCAAATAAGTCTTGGATATCCGGCAAACCCTGCGCATCATTGCGCAGGGTTTGTTGTTACGCCGGTCGTGATGCCTGCCAAGAATGTTCCGCTGGTGTGCGACCGCTGGGTTTTTATAAGTTTGCCAAGAGAAACGCCATCTGAGCCTATAATGCTGCTCGCAGGCGTCGATGAGGATCTGCATGGATACTATCCTCGAAATGCGCAATATCACCAAAACCTTTCCCGGGGTGAAAGCGCTCAACAATGTCAATCTGAATGTCCGCAAGGGCGAGATTCACGCGCTCGTCGGCGAGAACGGTGCGGGAAAATCTACCCTCATGAAAGTGTTGAGCGGTGTCTATCCGCATGGCAGCTATGAGGGTGAAATTCATTATAACGGGCAGGAACAGCACTTTCGCGATATCGGCGACAGTGAAGCGAAAGGCATCATCATCATTCATCAGGAGCTGGCCCTTGTGCCGCTTCTGTCCATTGCCGAGAACATCTTCCTGGGCAATGAACCGGCGAAATTCGGCATTATCGACTGGCATGCTGCGGAAACCCGCACGCGCGCGCTGCTCAAGAAGGTCGGCCTGCGCGAAGATCCGCAGACGCTGATCACCAATCTCGGCGTCGGCAAGCAGCAGCTGGTGGAAATCGCCAAGGCCCTGTCGAAAGAGGTCGAACTGCTCATTCTCGATGAGCCGACGGCCAGTCTCAATGAAAAGGACAGCGATGCACTGCTTGAACTGCTGCTGGAGTTCAAGGCGCAGGGCATTTCGTCGATCCTGATTTCCCACAAGCTGAACGAAGTCGGCAAGGTTGCCGACCGCATCACCGTGCTGCGCGACGGAGCGACGATTGAAACGCTGGACAAGGACGCGATCTCCGAGGACCGGATCGTGACCTCCATGGTTGGCCGCCAGCTGGCGGATCGCTTTCCCCAGCGCGAGCCGGATATTGGCGACGTCGTCTTTGAAGTGAAGGACTGGGTGGTTCACCATCACGTTCACAGCGACCGGACCGTCATCAACGGTATCAATCTCAACGTTCGCAAGGGCGAGGTGGTGGGGATCGCCGGGCTGATGGGGGCAGGGCGCACCGAATTTGCCATGAGTGTCTTCGGCAAGGCCTATGGCCGCAAGATCAGCGGCGAGGTTTTCATCAAGGGCAGGAAGGTGGATGTCTCGACCATAGGCAAGGCCGTGGAAAACGGCATTGCCTATGTCACGGAAGATCGCAAGACCTACGGGCTCAATCTGATCGACCACATCAAGCACAACACCACCATCGTCAACCTTGACGGTGTCTCGCATGGCGGTGTGCTGGACGATATGGCGGAATTGAAGGTAGCCAATGAATATCGCCGCAAGACCAATATCCGCTCATCCAGCATCTATCAGAAAACCGGCAATCTTTCCGGCGGCAACCAGCAGAAGGTTGTCCTGTCGAAATGGCTTTTTGCCAATCCGGACCTGCTGATGCTGGACGAGCCGACCCGCGGGATCGACGTCGGGGCAAAATATGAAATCTATTCCATCATCAACCAACTGGTGAGCGAGGGCAAAAGCGTACTGATGATCTCGTCGGAAATGCCGGAGCTGCTCGGCGTCTGTGACCGGATCTATGTGATGAACCAGGGAAGGATCGTCGGCGAAATGCCAGCCAAGGAAGCAAGCCAGGAAAAGATCATGCGCGCCATTATCCGTGCCGAAGGGAAAACATCATGACTGTTGAAACCGCAGCAACCCCGACGAAGACCGAAGCCAAGACGGACGGGTCGCCCATGAAGGGCAATCTGCGCGAATACGGGCTGGTGCTGGCGCTGATCCTGATCATGCTGTTCTTCCAGTTCACCACGAACGGCACGCTGTTCCGCCCGGTCAACCTGACCAACCTCGTCCTGCAGAACAGCTACATCATCATCATGGCCCTCGGCATGCTGCTGGTGATTGTCGCCGGTCACATCGATCTGTCGGTGGGGTCGGTCTCGGGATTTGTCGGCGGGCTTGCCGCCGTGATGATGGTGCAATGGCATATCCATTATATTCCGGCGACGATCCTGTGCCTGATCATGGGCGGCCTCATCGGCGCCGCCCAGGGCTATTGGGTTGCCTATCACAAGATACCATCCTTCATCGTGACCCTGGCGGGGATGCTGGTTTTCAAGGGGCTGGCCCTGTGGCTTCTTGGCGGCCAGTCCGTCGGACCGTTCCCGCCGCAGTTCCAGTTGCTCAGCTCCGGTTTCATTCCCGACGTTTTTGGCGGCACCGGTTTCAACATCACATCCATGCTGGTCGGCATCCTTCTCGTGGCGCTGATGATCTATTTCAGCCTGCGCGGCCGGGCCAAGCGCGAGAAGCACGGCTATCAGGGCGAGCCATTTGCTCTGTTTGCCGCCAAGAACCTCATCATCGCCGGTATCATCCTGTTCCTGACCTATCTCCTGTCCTCCTATAAGGGATTGCCGAATGTCCTGATCGTCATGTCGCTGCTGATCGCCCTGTTCGTTTTCGTGACGAAACGCATGACCGTCGGGCGGCGTATCTACGCCATGGGCGGCAATGAGAAGGCGGCAAAGCTGTCCGGCATCAAGACGGAGCGGCTGACCTTTCTTACCTTCGTCAATATGGGGGTTCTGGCCGCGCTGGCCGGGCTGATCTTTGCCGCTCGCCTCAACACGGCGACGCCGAAGGCCGGTCTCGGCTTCGAGCTCGACGTGATCGCCGCCGTCTTCATTGGCGGCGCGTCGGCGATGGGCGGCGTCGGGCAGGTGATGGGGGCCGTCATCGGGGCCTTCATCATGGGCGTCATGAACAATGGCATGTCGATCATGGGCGTCAACATCGACTGGCAGCAGGTGATCAAGGGACTGGTCCTGCTCGCGGCCGTGGTGTTTGACGTCTATAACAAGAACAAGGGGTAAAACGCCCACCCCGTTCTGAATGCAACAGCCCGGTGTCAAGCCGGGCTGTTTGTTTTCACGCCCTGAGTCGGTTCATTTGGTCGGCCCGCTCATCTTCATTCCGGAAAAAATGGATATTTCCGTGCCGGGGAACCGGAAAACAGCTTATGGTTAACGGATTATAACTGTCACATTTCCCCGGTCCGGGAGCAGAATTCCCGTATTTGCTGGCTTCAGGGTGTTGTCTCCGTTGAGTTATCCCCAGG